>Ga0129312_1000008_pt1 | contig 252711 bp, 279 predicted proteins | sample O827metagenome_FD_94434 | JGI IMG/M metagenome (GOLD analysis project Ga0129312, IMG submission 94434) | Orangutan group fecal microbial communities from Wisconsin, USA - O827 metagenome | ecosystem: Host-associated > Mammals > Digestive system > Large intestine > Fecal | place: USA: Wisconsin... | reverse complement strand
GAAAGAGTGGCAAATGAGCTTAAAAATAAATGTGATATAATGGTTGTGCTGTCCCATTGCGGAATAAACGTGGATATAAATATTGCCGAAACAGATGGTATTTCCGCCGTTTTCGGTGCAGATGACCACTATGCGCTTAAACGTCCAATAAGAATAAAAAATAACTCAGGACACGAAATTCCCATTGTCCAGAGCGGAGGAGAGGAACGCCACTATCTCGGCAGACTGGACTTGTATTTTGAACATAAAAACGGAAAATACATTCTGAACGGCTATACAAGCGGCTTCTGCGATATTTCCGCAACAAATGCCGATGAAAACATATTGAAAATAATAGACAGCTATGCCGAAACGCAGAATATTATTGTTGCGTAAATCCGACATGGCTGTCTTGTTTTATTTCTCTCTTTTTATAACTCTTCCGCCGAAGTTTTCGGTAAGCCTGCCGTCGGTATAAGCGGCTTTTCCGTTTACATAAACGGTCTTAATGCCTTCCGAAACCTGATTTGAGTTTTTGTAGGTTGCGGTTGCCTTCAGCTTTGATAAATCGCAGAGTATAAGGTCTGCATCGTATCCGTCGGCAATAACGCCCTTATGCTTAAAGCCGAGCCTTTCTGCGGCAAGTCCTGTCGCACGATGTACAAATTCCTCTGCGGTGAATATTCCTTTGTTCCGTACATATAAATCGTAGCCCTGTGTGAATGTTCCGAAGGCTCTCGGATGAATGTTTTCTCCGGGCATACCGAAAAGTGCGTCAGAGCCGATTACCGTATCGGGATATTGGGCAATCTCCAGAAGATCGTCCTCACACATATGGAAATAAACCGCAAGTCCTAAGCCTTTGTTTTTGCGTAAAATATCTATGTATGCCTCAAACGGCTCCATTCCGACCTTTTCGGCATATTCGGAAACCGTCATTCCGTCGGCGGAATGGTCAAAAGGACAGCTTGAAACAAGAACGCCGTCAAAGCCGCCGCAGGCAATTACATAGTTTTCATAATCGTCAACAGGTGCAGACATTCGCTGACGAATTTTTTCTACAATACTTTCGTCCGCAAGATATTCCGCAAGCTTTTCGTTTCCGTCCTTTCTGTATTCCGGCGGAATAGATACGTTGAGTGCAGTCATTCCGGCAAGATAAGGGTAGTGGTCAAGCGTTATTTTCATGCCCTTTGCCTTGTATTGGCTTACCTTCTGCAAAATTTTGTGCGGCTTTCCCCAGTTGGTTCTTCCTGCCGCTTTGAAATGGGAAAGAAACAGGGTAACGCCTGCCTCGTATGCGGTTTCCAGTGCCTCGTCATATGCTTCGATAACTCGGTTGGATTCGTTCCTTACATGGGTTGCATAAAAAGCGTCGTATTTTTTTATTACCTTGAGCAGCTCCAGTATTTCCTCCTTCTGCGAATAGCAGTTGGGAACGTATACAAGTCCTGTGCTTAAGCCGAGTGAACCGCTTTCGATTGAGCGGGCAAGCATTTCCTTCATTATGTCCATTTGTTTTTCGGAAGGCTTGTCTGTGCTGTATCCCATGGCATAAAGCCTCAGCGAGCCCATACCCGTATAGTATGCAAAGTTCAGACGCTTTTGTGTTTTTTCAAGCTCTTCGGCATAGCCTTCGGGAGTGCTCAAAGCGGATACATTCTCCGGAAATGTCGGCTGGCCACAGAAGCCCTTTGCAAATTTGGTAAAGCCGGCAATGTCCCTGATCGGAAACATGGAAATAGAGCAGTTTCCGGTAACCTGTGTTGTAATTCCCTGTGAAAGCTTGGACAGAGAGGCAAAGTCGTCAAGATAATTTATATCGCCATGTGAGTGTACATCAATAAAGCCGGGCAAAAGAGTAAGTCCGTTACCGTCGATAACCTCCGCCGATGGGTACTCGCCTGTACAGATTTTTCCGTCCTTAACACCTACATCGCCGATATAGGCTTTTCTGCCTGTTCCGTCGATTATGTTTATGTTTTTAAATAATATATCTGTCATAATGAATAAAGTATAGCACCGAAAGCAGAAAAATAACAGTGCATAACGGACTTAATTTATGCTATCCACCATGTTCCGTCAGAGCGTTTCTGCAAACAGCCGATTTCCTCCGATAAAATATTTCCGTCAAAATCTCTTACGATTATTTTCTCATAATATTTGTAATTTTCGCCGGCACAATCGTTTTTGTCGTCCCAGCCTTCTTCTATCCATGCGGAAAGATAAACCTTTCCGTCTTCTATAAGGGACACACCTTCGTTAGTGCCTTTTGAAAATCTGAATTTTTTCGGATAATAGCATATAAGCTCATCATCATCGCTTATGATATTGATGTCCTCACCGATAATACATAGGTTATAAGGATTCACCTCCGATATATCCAGCTGTGTAATCATTTCCGGCACTTCATTAGGAATGTATCTGAACAGAGTGATTTTTCCTGTGTTGTAATCTCCCTGTAAAAACCAGAAATAATTCTTTAAATATACAGGTTTACCGTATAACACATTTTTCTGCTTTTGAAACGGTTTATAAATTTTGCCGCTGCCATAGTCATAAAAAGAAAGGACTGAACCGGGATATTCGCCGTTTTTCGTCCATTCAATCATGTCATAAAAATCTGTTGTGTCGCTCATGGAATAGCCGATTTGTGTCTGACCGGAAATTTCCTCGATATATGTACCGGACACAGCTTCAAAACGATTAAATTTCAAAATATATTCTCCTTTATATATACAAAAACTGCACCTTTCCATATCGAAAGGGCAGTTTATCGGTTTATTTGTATTTTAGCACTTACAAAAAGTAAGTAAATGGCAAAAGTCCGAAAAACCAGTAAAATCAAGGGTTTCAAGCCTTTAGTCTATTGTGGAAATGTGGAATTTAGTGGTAAAATACTGTTAAATTGCGCTTAGTTTTAATCTATAATACACACTACAATACACACTAAATCATGTCTATTGCTGCAACAAGTGACTCAATATAAGTGTGTGTATAGCGCTCTGTAATATCGCCTGTGCTGTGACCGACTATCTTTTTTATGAGCCTGTCATCTATCCCTGCCATAGTCATCAGGCTGACAGCTGTGTGTCTGCACTCGTGGGCGGTATGCTGCATACCAAGTGCTTCCATAGCAGGGGTAAATACTTTTATTCTAAAATATTCATAAGTCATAGGTTTACCGTTGGACTTTGATACTAAATAATCTGAGACTTGTAATCTGCGCTCGACTAACGGCAATACACATTTTGCAATGGGAATTACCCTGTTTCTGCCGGCAGCTGTCTTGATGCCACCTATCATGTAGCGTTCATCACAATACACATTATCTTTGTGTATTCCGAGTATTTCTGATGGTCTCATTCCTGTATAGATAAGAATGAGGATCGTATCAACACCGGCAACCTTATCAACATTGTCCCATAGTACTTGTATTTCATCTTTTGTGAACGGCTGTCTGTTAGAACTTCGGGTATCTTTATCTTTAGTCTTTACAGTTTTAGCATAGTTTTTGAAAACTATATCCCTGCTTACTGCAAAGTCAAAAACCTGATTCCAAAATGTTTTGAGCAGCTTCTGACCGGCGATACCTACGTTAATTTCGCTCATAATCGCCTCTAAATGCTCTGCTTTTATATCAGAGACTTTCATATTATATAATGCTTCCGAGTGATTGTAGGCGTTTTTATAGGATCTCAGAGCCTGTCCTTCGGGCTTCTTGTTATTAAGCCACATTTCATAGAGTACGGAGAAGGTTATATCTGCTGTGCCTCGCCTTGCTGGGTGCTTATTATATTCGGCAAGGGCAATGTTTCCCTCTTTGCGTGTGGCATAGTAACCGAGAGTTCTGTATTTCTGAACAGCTTTTCCTTTTTCCTCGTCCCACTCCCAGCCGTCTGTTACTCTGGCTCTCCAAGGTCTAACACGTTTCTTGCCACCGCCGATTTTATGACAGCTCCCGTATCCGTTGGCTTGTCTACTCATAAAACCATCTCTCCTTAAGGTAATAAACCTATTAATTTTGATACAACTTTAAAGATTAAATACACGAAGGTTATTTGTATAGCAATTACAACAAAAAATAAGAATAGCCTATAAATAGACCAAATGATTTTTTGGGTTAAAGGTATAGGCAGTTTGATTATTTTTTTAAATTCAACATAGAAGATTCCTATAAACATACCTGTAATATACATAGCAATTAAAAAATATAAAACAAATTTCATTCAATTCCTCCTTTACGTAACATTACGACAATTAGTTGATTGTGTTGATATAATAATCATCTCCTTTTGTAATATACTTCTAAAAAATGTAAATTAATTGGTTAAAATTACCGATTGATTTACTTTATGGATAAATTTATACTTTTAGGTAACGGACGATAATTCCTATCGGAAGGAGCAAGAATAAATGAAAACGGAGCAATACATTTTAGAAATTACTCGTATTCTAAACACCCTTAACACCAGTCAGTTATGTTATGTTTATTTCTACATCAAAGGATATTTTGATGTAAAGGATGAGAGAATTACCGAAACCGTTAAGTAACTTTTTTATCAGCCGTTAGCGAATGCGTTGAAGTAGTCTTCAATCATTTGTCTAACGGTTCTTTTTTTATCCTCCGGCAATGCCATGTACATCTTGAGCGTACTCCGAAGATCCTCGTCCTTTGCCACAGCTTTTGTCACTACAGCATCAAAAGCTGCTTGTTGAATTATTTCGTTTTCGTCCCAACCCATAAGATAAGGAGCTGTTACGCCTAAAGCATCAGCAAGTTTAAGTATGATTTTTTGACTTACTGGTCTACCCATTTCAATTTTATTGATTGAAGTTCGTGATTTATAGCCCATTTTTAATGCTAAATCTTCTTGTGACATTCCGAGCTCCTTACGTCTTTGTTTTACTTTTTTGCCTAAATCCATACATCCACCACCTTTCTATATGCGTATTATAGTTTTTTTGTAAACTAAAATCAATAAAAACTTAAAAAATAGTTGACAAAAGTGTCTCGTGATGTTATTATGCGTTTGTAGACGAATATGTCCGCATAATTTTGTATGTGAAATAAGTCACAGAAGGGAGGTTATATTATGACCGATACGGAAAAACTTAACCTATATATTAAAAATAGTGGCTTAAAACTTGGCTATATTGCGGAATATGTGGGTTTATCTAGGGCAGGACTTTGGAAAAAGATTAAAAATGAATCTTCATTTAATCAATATGAAATTGAAAAGCTCTGCAAATTATTAAACATTAAAACGTTAAAAGAAAAAGAAACAATTTTTTTTGCAAAAATGTAGACAAAACAGACTACAAAAAGGAGGTAATCACATGAATGAAATGAGAGTTTTTGAAATTAAAGAGAGTACACATCTTGACGGTAATGGCTGCAATGTAACCACAAAGACAACAAAGGTTTCGGGCAAAGGGCAGATTTATTTCATCAATAAGTTCTTGAATGTGAAAGTGGGTGCAGAAGCATGACAGTAGAAGATGTTGCAAAACTGGCAAATGTATCAGCACAGACAATCCGCATCGGCTTACGGCAGGGCGTGTTTGATTTTGGCGTGGCATTTAAGCGTGACAATTCAGATAGATATGTTTACATCATCTACCCAGAAAAGGTGTATGCGCTGTATGGCAGGGAGGCAAAAGAATGTTGACTTACATGGAAGTTGCTTTTTTGGCGATGTTAGGTATAGTTGCTTTTTTGGTGATGTTCGGTATAACGACTTACTCAATATTGCTGGCTTATCACTACTACAGAAAACTCATGAACATTTATGAGGAAAAAAACACTAAAAGAAGGGGAAGTAAGTAATGGCAATGGTTTGCGTGAACGGATGTCGAGAGTGTGACGGATGTGGAAGCTGTCAGGAGGAAGTGATGGAGCTGCGCTGTCCGGTATGCGGTGAAGAGATAGATGCAGAGAGTACAGTCTATCTCAACGCCGCAGAAGAGGTTATAGGATGCGAGAACTGTGTCAACTGTACACAGGCGTATGAAGTGATGGAATTGCTGTTATGAGGTGTGTGAGATTTGAAAGTAGATATTTTCAATACAGATAAGAGGTACAACGTAATCTATGCTGATCCGCCATGGAGATATAAAGTGTGGTCTAAAAAGGGAATGGGAAGGTCAGCTGAAAGTCATTATCAAACAATGGACATTAACGATATTAAAAATCTTCCGATTTCTAATTTAACAGATAAGGACTGTGTGTTGTTTATGTGGGGTACAGCACCTTGTTTGAAAGAAGCAATCGAAGTGATTGAAGCGTGGGGTTTTACTTTCAAAACTATTGGATTCACGTGGATTAAGAAAAATAAAAAAGCGGATAGTCTCTTTTGGGGCATGGGTTATTGGACAAGGGCAAATGCAGAGTTATGTTTGTTAGCTACTAAGGGCAATCCTAAGCGCATTTCCGCAGGTGTGCATCAGGTGATAATGACGAAGATTGAAGAACATAGTAAAAAAACCAAATGAAGCACGAGAGAGAATAGTGCAGCTTATGGGAGATATACCGAGAATAGAACTATTTGCCCGACAGCAAGCGGCTGGCTGGGACTGCTGGGGAAATGAAGTGCAGGAGGCGTAGTTAATGAATAAGTGGGTAGGTCTTGGAAGATTGGTTAGAGATCCCGAAGTCAGATATTCGCAGGGTAACGAGCCAATATGTATTGCAAAGTACACTCTTGCGGTTGATAGGCGATTCAAGAAGCAGGGCGAACAGAGTACAGATTTTATTCCTTGTGTGGCGTTTGGCAAGGCGGCAGAGTTCGCAGAGAAGTATTTATCCAAAGGACAACTTATCGTTGCTGTAGGGCGAATACAGGTGCGTAATTGGGAGGATAAGGACCATAACAAAAGAGTAACAACAGAGATAGCCATAGAGGAACAGTACTTTGCTGAGAGTAAGAAGCAGACAAAGGAAACGGAGTCGGAAGGTTTTACGGAAGTAGAGCTTGACGATCCGGATCTGCCGTTCTAAGGAGGGATGCAAGATGATAGAGAAAGACGGGTTCGGAAAATATTACGGCGTGTGTGATTGCTGTTATGAGCATTCTGACTATGGAGCTGATACTTACAACAGCTGCAAGCATCTGATGAAAGAGGACGGTTGGGTGTTCCGGCATAATAGTGAAGATGAAATTACAGAGCATATCTGTCCGGAGTGCAAGGAGCTGAAGTTATGATAAGAGGATTTTTTCAACGCCTAATAATCAACATCAGCGTATGGATAAACAAGCGAAAGTTACCGTTTTAAGGAGGAAAGAAAAATGATAGCAAATGAAACAATGGCAATGTTCATGAACAAAGAAGAAGCATTAAAGGACAGAAAACTGTTTGTACATAACTTGGGAGAATTTTTTCAGCAGACAAGAGATGAAGTTATATCAATGGAGCTTGATGATAACGAGATAGTGACAATTACTTATAAAGGCGGCGGCACTCATACAGTGAATGTAAATATGGACAGCTATACGGCTATTGTAAGAGATGTGGCGAAGATGATTTAAGAAGGAGATGGGATAATGATACATATAATTGATGATTATTATGTTGATGGTGGAGCAAGGGATTTTACCCTTGTAAAAAAGACCAACAGCATAGATAAAAAAGGAAACATAGTCTATAAGCCTTTAGGATATTACTCTTGCGTTGCTACAGCCGTTGAGAGCGTGCGAAAGATAAAATGCAGGGAATTGACCACCGAGAAAAATATGGAGCTGTCCGCCGCCATAAATGCCTTTAAAGGCATAGCTGGGGAATTGGCGAAAGCAACGGAGGGGTTGAAATGACAGTGGAAGAAGCAATTAAATGTATTGATGATGTTATGGCTTCAACTTACAACTATGATGAAACAATAGAGTATCAATTAACATCAGATGATTTTGATTGGTTGGATAAAGCAAAGGAAGCACTTGAAATGAAACAGAAGTATGAAGCACAATGGCTTGATGATATAAGCAATCCTCTTGAACCATTGAAGTTGGCAAGTGCTTTAAATAGCGAGATTTTCAAACTGGAGTATAGAAAAGCAAACAAGCCGAAAGAAATCAATATCCTTGATTATACGATTATTTATGCTTTGAAAGATTGTTTGGAGAGGTATTCGGATAGCAACAAGGCGGTGGAAGAATGAGCAAGAAAATCAAACTAACACCATGTGTAACTTGTGGGCGTTATCCAAAACTGTTAAAAGTGCAAGATGAATACAAATATATGTGTTCTATTCAGTGTGACAGCGAAGACAACAAATATTTGTGTACTGCTGGATATTGGCACACAACAAAACGAGGTGCGAGGCGAGCATGGAACGAGAGAATGAAAGGGGTATATGCATGAGTATGAGCATGAAAGTTGCTTGTAAGGGTTTCAAAGGAGATTACACAGATAAATGTGAGTATAACTCAACATGGTTTTGTAAAAATCCAAAATGTAAAACTACAGTGCTTACTTCAACATTAGTAGGAGCAAGACCGAGTGGTTGTCCGTTGTGTGATATGTGGAATGTCAAGGAGAGAGAAGATGGAATTAAATGATACTGTTAAATTAATGAATAGCGAAGATTATAAAGATAGATTTAAAGCGGAGTATTGGCAGACAAAAATCAGATATAAAAAACTCCACGATATGACAATCAAGTACGAAGCTGGCACTTTGAGTTTTACTCCTAGTTGTAGTTTAGAGTTACTTCTTCATCAAAAATCAATGATGGGACAGTATCTTCATGATTTGGAAGTTAGAGCAGAAATAGAAAAAATCAATTTGACTTGGGATGAGATAGAAGATTGGAGTGAGGAAGAATGACCGAGAATATAAGCTTTAAAAAATGCACCTGTGACATTTGCGGCAGAGTGCAAAGTTGTAAGCAATCGCAGATATTGCCAGCAGATTGGGAAAAAATTACGGTTATCTATAGTTACGATGTTTGTAAAGATTGTTTGGAAAAGGTTAGCGATTACATAGAACAGTTAAAATAGGAGGAAAACAAATGAACGAGAAAGATTTTTTAGAATTATGCAAAAGAACAGTAGCGGAGTACACCAATAATCACTTAGATAAGAGCGATAAGAAAGAAATAAGCACAGACGATGTATTCATGGTTTGGTGTTGCAAGACATTACAAAACAATAAGGCGTTACTCTCAACAACTCTGTTTGATGGAATGTACTACGAATGTACATACAACGGAGACAAGAAAGAAATATATATTGATGCTTATAAAAAGTGGGAGAACTTTTGTGTGAAGGTGAAATAATGAGCGAAGAATTAAAGTCCTGCCCTTTCTGTGGAGGGGAAGCATATATATCATGTGATACAGAAGGAACGATAGATACACAAGGAAGAATGTGGGCATATACGGTTGTGTGTAAAAGCTGTTGTTCTTCTTCAGGACTGGGTTATTCAGTAGAACAAGCCATTAAAGCATGGAACAACCGAGCGGACAAAAATGTTAAAGTTGTACCTCTTACTGATATTTATAGATGCATTGCAGGGCATAGCAATTACCATGGAGATAATATCCTATCGGCATTAACTTGTATTGCAGAAGGTAAAAAAGTAAATCCAGTAAGCCCACTGCAATCGGAAAAAGCCGATAGACAAGTTGATGAAGTCAAGAAGTACAAGGTTGAAAGACAGTTAGGGAGGATTGAAGATGAACTTGGACAAGGCAAGCAAAAAAATAGCAATCGAGCAGGCGAAAAAAGAAGCTTTAAAACAGATGACGGAGATCGTAAATAACGGCTTAGCCTTGCAGATGGAGCTTGTAATGGCGCTTGTGCTGCATGATAAGTTTGGTTTCGGCGCTAAGCGATGCGGACAAGCTATAGAAGGCTTTGAGGAAATGTGGGATTCGATAAACAAAAAATACTTAAGCCTTGATGATATTGAAGCTGTGGTAAAAGAGGAAATCGGGCTTGTCCTACGCAGGGAAGGTAATTCAGAGAAGGTGGTTATATGATCCGCAAAAGGCGCAAGCTTGCGGTTCATCAATGCCAGCTGTTCAACTGCAAGGATTCTGAGCAAGAGTGGCAATGTTGCAATTACTGTTCGCAGGAAGGCAGCTGCGAAGATAGATGTCTAAACGATAGTAAGAAGTGTGAACTGTTATGGAAGGGTGATTATAAATGGTGGCTAAAATCAGCACGTTAAATATGAGCCATGAGGAATGGTTGGAGCAAAGGCAAAAGGGCATAGGCGGATCGGACGCTGCCGGTATTATCGGGCTGTCTGCGTACTCTACTCCGTATAGTATATGGGCGGATAAGACAGGTCGTGTACCGCCTAAAGAAGATAACGAGGCTATGCGGATAGGTCGAGACTTAGAGGACTATGTTGCAAAGCGCTGGGAAGAAAAGACCGGCAAGAAGGTACGAAGATGTAATTACATACTCCGTAACGATGAATATCCCTTTGCCCATGCAAATATTGATAGGGATGTTGTTGGAGAGAATGCCGGACTCGAATGTAAGACTACCAGTGTAATGAACCTTAAGAAGTTTAAGAACGGCAGCTATCCTGAAAACTATTATGCTCAATCAGTTCACTATATGGCTGTTACCGGTGCGGACCGCTGGTATTTGGCGGTATTAGTTCTTGGACAAGGCTTTTATGACTTTGTAATAGAACGTGACGAGGACGAAATTAAAGCGCTTATGGAAGCCGAGCAGAACTTTTGGAGCTATGTTGAAAAAGACACTCCGCCGCCGTTCACAGGTCTTGATCCGGACAGCGAAACTCTGAAAGTAGTATATCGTGATAGTAACGATGATGCGCCGCCAGTCAATCTGTTTGGCAGAGAACAGGATATCCAAAATTACCTCGAATTAAAGGCTCAGAAGAAAGAATTAGATAAAAGTATTAAATACTATGAACAAGTACTTCAAAACGATTTGGGGGCAAATGAGAGGGGTATTTGCGGCATTTATACGGTCAACTGGAAAACACAGAGCAGAGCAGCACACATGGTTAAGGCAAGTACATTCAGGAAATTTGAAGTCAAGAAGGCTAAGTAAGTGAAAGGAGCTAATACATTATGGCAAATACAATTCAGAAGGCAGCTGAGAAAACAACAACAATGCAGGAAAAGACAAACAAAGAGGCAAAGGTGAGCATAAATGTGATGATGTCCTCACTTCTTGATAGAGAGGGTATGCGTAAAAGGTTTGACGAACTTTTAGGCGAGAGAGCCCCGCAGTTTATATCAAGCGTTGTATCTCTTGTAAACGCCGATGTGAACTTACAGAAGGCATTTAACGAGGCTCCTATGACGGTTATACAGGCTGCGCTTAAGGCAGCTACGTATGACCTTCCGATTGATCCTAACCTCGGCTATGCATACATAATGCCGTTTAACAACAGCGTTAAGAAACCGGACGAAACATGCGAGAAGCGTATGGAAGCCCAGTTCATCCTTGGCTACAAAGGAATGCATCAAATGGCACTTCGTACCGGCGCATATAAGACTATCAATGTACTGGATGTAAGAGAGGGCGAGCTTAAGAGCTTTGACAGACTCACGGAGGAAATAGCACTTGACTTCATCGAGGATGACGAAGTACGAGAGTCTAAACCTATAATCGGATATGTAGGCTATTACAGATTGGTAAACGGCACAGAGAAAACCTTATATATGACTAAGAAACAGGTCGCAGCGCATGAAAAGAAGTTCCGTAAAGGTCAGTACATGGGTAAGGGCTGGCGTGAAAACTTCGATGCAATGGCTCTGAAAACTGTATACCGTCAGCTTATCGGAAAGTGGGGCTTAATGTCAATAGACTATCGTACAGCAACTAAAGATACTACAGCTTTAGTTAATGCCATATCTGATGATTATGACAACACAACTGTTATCGACCTCGGAGCAGACGATTACAGCACATACGGAGAAGGAGATACAGATCACACAGAGGTGTAATAAATGGCTAAGAAATATTACTGGCTGAAGCTAAAGAATGATTTCTTTACGCAGCCTAAGATAAAAAAACTCCGGCGCATTGCCGGAGGCGATACTTATACTATCATCTATCTCAAATTGCAGCTGCTGAGCCTGAAAGATGCAGGCAGGCTGTACTTTGAAGGCATAGAAGAAAACTTCGCAGAAGAACTTGCATTGACGATTGATGAAGATGCGGAAAATGTGCGAGTTACTCTCAGTTTCTTAACTGCCCAAGGCTTATTGGAACTCTGTGACGATGATACCTATCAGCTAACGGAAGTGCCTACTGTTATAGGGTCAGAAACAGATGCCGCTGAAAGGATGCGTAATAGCAGAAATAAGGAAAAACACCAAAAATTGTTAGAAAAACGTAACAATGTTCAAAACAGTTACGCCGATGTTCATAACTGTTACACAGAGATAGAGAAAGATATAGAGAAAGATATAGATATAGAGAAGAATAAGAGTAAAAGTAAAAGTAAGAGAGAGAGTAAACACAAATATGGAGAATACTCCCATGTATTACTTACTGATACCGAATTGGACAAGCTTAATTCTGAATTGGGTGCAGATATGACTAATATCTGTATCACATATCTTGATGAATATATCGAAATGAAGGGCTACAAGGCTAAGAGTCACTACTTGGCTATTAAGAAATGGGTAGTTGATGCTGTTAATGAAAAACAGCGCAAGAGAGGTTACAGCAGTAAACAGGAAGAAGCTGAAAGCCGGAATGATTGGATCATGGATATCCAGTATGACGAGGAAAGCGGTGAGTTTCTATGAGATTTGAAGAATGGCAGAAATTAGCCATGGGTATGCGTACAGTATATACGCAAGCTAACTTCTTGCCAAACACCGATGCGGTCAAGATATGGTATAAACTATTGCAGGATATACCGTATGATGTGATGAGCATAGCAATACAGCAGTACATGATGACTAATAAGTTTCCTCCAACAGTAGCGGACCTAAGAGAATTGTCAGTTAATCTAACACAGGGTAAGCCTAAAGACTATGGTGACGGTTGGCAGCAGGTACTTAATGCTATCAGAGACTACGGATATTGCAGAGAGATAGAAGCTCTTGGTAGTATGGACGATATTACAAGACAGGTGGTAAAGCGCTTAGGTTGGGCTCAGCTTTGCATGAGTGAAAACATAATGACGGATAGAGCTAATTTCCGCATGATTTATGAGCAGATTGCAGAACGGCGCAAGCAGGAAGCGCAGATACCATACTCGATAAAGGAAAAGGCTCAGGGTTTACTTGAAGCTCAGAGTGTGCCTGAGATTACAGAAAGGCTGGTGAATTAAATGTTTATGACCGAGAAGGAGTACAGGAATGTTATAGGCGGCAAGGAGCGTAAAGCTCCTGCTGCCAAGAACAAATACAGAGCTAAGAAAACATGGCGTGACGGTATCTGCTTTGACTCTATCAAGGAAGCCAACTACTACAGCGAGCTGAAGATTAGGCGTGCTGCCGGAGCTATAGCAGGATATATAGTTCATGGGAAGATGATATGCACCTATGGCGGTGATAGCAGCAAGGAGAAGGCTGTAACCTATGAGCCGGACTTCGTAGTGCTGCATAATGACGGTACTTACGAGATTGTAGACACCAAGAGCGTTGTCACAATTACACCGGTTTTTAAAAATAAGATGAAATCTCTTAAAGAAAAGTTCCCTGATGTTGAGATACATATTCGATAAGGGGGCGCATACAGTGGGGAAAACTATATATTGCCCGTTTATGCTGACAGAGTACAAGGAAAAGCGTGACAATCTCTGTATCACCTGTGAAAGAGCTGTCATACACTTTGGTGATGAGAAAGAACGCAAAGACTATATAGGCTTGTACTGCGGATCGTTCCATAACTGGGACAGGTGCAGTCTTGCTCAAAGCGCAACAAGATACTATGAAAGGATTGATAATAATGGCTAAAGATAAGGGGAACAAAACAGTAAACAAATTAACGGAGTATGAGCTGGGCAGATACAAGAAGGCTGTAGCAACGAGGGATGAGCTGATTAAGGGGCTGCGAGATGAAGTCGCAGGGCAGTATGAGATAATCAATATCCTGTCTGCGTACATCGGAACGCTGATTGGCACCGGCACTAAGGCAGTGGACAAGCTGCGGTTGTCAGCAGCTATTGGCAGCTATGGCGTAAGTGTCAAGGAGAGCGAGGATAAGCAGCAATATATCATCAAGACGGTTGAGATACCTAAGAAAAAATAAAGCCCTTCGGGGCTTTTTTTAAATTGGTAGCGTAATTAGTTTTGGATTGTGGTATTCGTAAATTAGGGAGGTGAGAGCATGGCTAAAGTAGGCTGTAAAGGCAAGTATGAGTATTGGTTGACGGAAGATGGATTAATTCTGCTAACCGGATGGGCAAGAGATGGGCTTACCGATGAGCAGATTGCATCGAACATGGGCATTGCTACAAGTACACTATATGACTATAAGAATCGCTTTAAGGAGATTTCAGAGGCTTTAAAAAAGGGCAAAGAAGTAGTTGATATGGAAGTTGAGAACGCCTTGCTTAAGCGTGCTATGGGCTATAAGTACATAGAGCAGGTTGTTTCTAATGGCATGGTAGTTGAGGTTGAAAAGGTTATGCAGCCTGATACTACAGCTCAGATATTTTGGCTTAAGAACAGGAAGCCTGCCGTATGGCGTGATAAACAGAATGTTGAGCTTGAGGGTGTTAAGCAGGTTGTGATCAATGGCGAAGAAGATTTGAAGGACTGATGATATGAGCGCACAGACAAAAATATATCTTCCTGATATTGTCGGTGGCGGCTATGGAGATTTTTGGCGTTTTAAAGGGCGATACAGAGCGTGTAAAGGCAGTCGTGCTTCAAAGAAGTCAAAGACAACAGCTCTGAACATCATATATCGCATGATGCAATATCCTGAAGCTAATACACTTGTGGTTCGTCAAGTATTCAATACATTGCGTGATAGCTGCTATTCAGATCTTAAATGGGCTGCACAGCGTTTGGGCGTTATGCATTTGTGGGAATTTATAAAATCTCCGCTGGGCGCTACATACAAGCCTACAGGACAACAGATATTCTTCAGAGGGCTTGATGATGCGTATAAGATTGCATCTATCTCAGTTCCGGTCGGTTACTTATGCTGGCTATGGCTTGAGGAAGCCTTTGAGGTTGAGAATGAAGATGACTTCAATATGCTTGATGAGTCTATCCGAGGCGAGATACCCGATTATCTCTTTAAGCAGATTACTGTAACCTTTAACCCATGGTATGAATCTCACTGGCTTAAGAAAAGGTTCTTCGATGCAGATCCTTCTCCTGACATTATGGCTAAGACCACAAATTATATGTGTAATGAGTGGTTAGATGCTGCTGACTTGAAGATGTTTGAAGATATGAAAGAGCGTAACCCTAAGCGATATAAAGTAGCCGGATTGGGAGATTGGGGCGTTGAAGGCGGAGCGGTCTTTGAAGAATTCGTGAATGATGAGAGCAATTACTATACTCGTAGGAATACGCACGTTATAGCTCCGTTTGAAATACCTACATCGTGGAATATATACCGCAGCTTTGACTTTGGATATGCCAAGCCGTTCTCCTGTGCATGGTGGGCTGTAGACTATGACGGTAGGTTATATAGGATATTGGAGCTGTACGGCTGTGTGGCGAATGAGCCTGACACCGGTGTTAGGTGGTCTCCTGATGAAATATTTAAAGAGATACGGCGCATAGAAGATGAGCATAGATGGTTGGCAGGTAAAAAGATATACGGTGTTGCCGATCCGGCTATATGGGATGCTTCTCATGGTGAGTCAATCGCTGAAACAGCCGAGAAGTATCATGTTTACTTTGAGCAAGGAGATAATAAACGCCTTGCAGGCTGGATGCAGGTACATTACAGATTGCAATTCGATAGTGAAGGTATACCAATGATGTATATCTTCTCTAACTGCAAGGGCTTTATTCGCACCATACCCATATTGATGTATGACGAGAATAAACCCGAAGATGTAAATACGAAGCAAGAGGATCATATTGCGGACGAGACAAGGTATATGTGCATGATGAATCCTATGAAGCCGGTTAAAGCGTTTGAACGCAAGCCTGCTGTATATGATCCGCTAAGTACAGATGATGGCAAGGTAGATAGATATGCTTTTATGCGCAAATACTGAGGGTGATTTTCATTTTAAAGATTAAGAAGTCGCACAGGAATGAGAATGAGTGGATAGTCTATAATCCGCACAACTTCAAGTTACATACCCATTGTAGGAGCTTCAGAGTGGCTCTTGTGATAAGAGATAACGTTGAACACCATAGATTACCCAAGACAAGGGATATACGGCTGCTGGATAGCCATATAAGAGTTACTACCAACAGACGGTATATCAGAATGATAGAAGATAGGATAGCAGAGATTAAGGCAGAGAAGATAGGAGTGATAGGAAGTGACTGTAATTGAGAATTTAAAGCGTGCATTAGGTATGCCGCCGGAGGGAGTGAGACAGGATATTCCTTCGGGTGCTGTATCTGATGTGCAGCAGGGGCAGAAGATAGGCAAGAATGAGATAGCTGCCGCTGTAGAGACATTGCAGAAGTACAAGGAAGGCAAGACCAACCTTGAAAAGATGATTGTCGAGAACGAGCAATGGTATAAGCTCAGACATTGGGACATCGTAAAGGGACAGGGCAATGCTGACGGTAAACGTATGGCGGGCGATGACAGACCGGAGCCGACAAGCGCATGGCTGTTTAACTCATTGGCGAATAAACACGCCGATGCAATGGACAATTATCCTGAGCCAAATGTGCTGCCAAGAGAGCAGGCAGACGAGAAGGACGCAACAATACTTAGCTCTATCATTCCGGTGATACTCGAAAGGAATGACTTCGAGGAAACCTATTCAAATGGTTGGTGGTATAAGCTCAAGCATGGCGTAGTGCCTTATGGAGTCTTTTGGAACAGCGGCTTAGAGAATGGCTTAGGCGATATAGATATTAAGCAGCTCGATTTACTTAATATCTTTTGGGAGCCGGGCATTACTGACATACAGGACAGCAGGGATCTATACATTGTGTCACTTGTTGATACTGATCTGTTAGAGCAGCGCTATCCGCAGCTAAAGAGTAAGTTAGGAGGTAAGGTAATTGATGTTAAAGAGTATGTATATGATGATACTGTTGATACCTCTGGCAAAAGCGTTGTTGTTGACTGGTATTACAAGAAAACTGAGCCGGTAAACGATGACGGAACAGGCGGCAGGACTATACTGCATTTCTGTAAGTTTGTCGCTAACAATGTACTGTTCGCTTCCGAAAACGAGCCGGACAAATATCCTGATGGCTGGTATGCTCATGGCAAATATCCGGTTGTATTCGATGTACTGTTCCCTGAAGCAGGCACTCCTATAGGCTTTGGCTATCTCAGCATAATGAAAGATCCTCAGATGTACATAGATAAGCTATCACAGGTTATCCTTGAAAACTCTGTTATGGCTTGCAAGCCTCGTTACTTTGCAAAGAACAATGTTGGTATCAACGAGGCGGAATTCCTTGACTGGTCTAAACCTATTGTCCATGTAGAGGGACAGATAGACGAGGAACGTTTATTGCCTATTGTTATGCCTTCTCTGCCTTCCGGTGTGCTGGATGTGTTGCAGATGAAGATAGACGAGCTTAAAGAGACAAGTTCTAACAGAGACTTTTCACAGGGTAGTTCATCGGGCGGTGTTACTGCGGCAGCTGCTATAGCTGCGTTACAGGAAGCAGGCAATAAGACAAGCAGAGATATGATTTCTGCATCGTACCGCAACTACACAAAGCTTAACTATCTGATTATTGAGCTTATCCGTCAGTTCTATGATGAAAAGCGCAGCTTCCGTATAGTCGGTGCGAATGGAGCTTATGAGTATATCCAGTATAACAATCAGCGTATACAGGGTGTACCTCTGTCACCGGCTTATGCAGGACAGCAGCTTGATCCTAACTATACGCAGGCAACACGAATGCCGGTATTCGATATAATCATTAAACCGCAGAAGCGCTCGGCATACTCACGCATGGCACAAAATGAATTGGCTAAGGAGCTTTACGGTTTAGGTCTATTTGATCCCGAAAGAGCTGAACCAGCTATGACTTGTCTTGAAATGATGGAGTTTGACGGTGACGAAAAGGTTAAGCAGAAGGTACAGCAGGGACAGACCTTGGTAAACATTGTACAACAGCAACAGACACAGCTACAGCAACTTAACCTTATGCTTGCACAGCTTACAGGACGAGATATGCTCGGCGAAATGAGTATGCAGATGCAGCAGCAAGCTTCAGCACCTCAGCAACAGGCAAGCGGAAGGACAATGGCAGCTGCACAGAAGAACGCCGAGACTGCGAACATGACTTCATACGGTGAAAGACTGGCAGAGAGAGCTAAGCCTGATATTAGCAAGGGAAGTGAAGGCTAATGATTAATATAGTCGTATCTAAGAAGTTTGATGGCTATGAGTTGTCTATGAACGGTCACGCCTGTTATAGCAACAACGGCAATGACATTGTATGTGCCGGTGCTTCTGCTATCGGTTATGCGCTATTAGGATATTTAGAGAACTGTGATTCAGTAGATGACATTGACGTGGTAGAACGCAGCGGAGAGCTGGAGATAATCTGCAAGTGTGGAGGTGACATCAAGGTTAGGACAGCATTTGATGTGGCTGTTATAGGATTCTTACAGCTGGAGAAAGCATACCCGAAAAATGTTCGGGTGGAAGTCGATGATTATTTTTAAGAAAAAATTTTGAAAAATAGTTGAATTGGTAGCGTAATCTCTAATAGAGCTTGTTACGATAATAGTGAATGAAATTAATAGTGGGCGATTTCGTTCCATTATTCTTTTTCTCCTTTATTTCCCTTGAGGCGTGTATTCCCTTAATACGCCTCACTTTAAAAACAATTAACTGAAATTCTATATAGATAGTGACTCTTGGGAAAGACCATGTGTTAGGAGGTACACAGAATGTGTAAATTTGAATTACTTGATATTGACCTGAGATTATTCGATGGCGCAGCCGCAGGCGGAGCATCGGGAGGCGCAACCGGTGGCGAAGGCGGAGCAGCAGCCGAGGGAACACGGGCAACTGAATCAAGCACAGCAACACAACAGGCTGAAACGAAAAGGAACGGAAGCAGCCGCCGTTCAACAAGATCGGGCGCATTAGATAATGTCGTGTATGGCATACAGGACACAAACCCTGCCGCCGAGGGTGATAGGGAGGCAACAACAGATGTCTCAACTACTTCCAATACCTTAGAGGACAAACGTGCTGCCTTTGAAACACTGATTAACGGTGAATACAAGGATATGTTCACCGAGAGAACTCAAAATATCATTGACAGACGGTTTAAAGAGACTAAGAACATGGAAGCTCAGCTTGCAGCACAGCAGCCGGTTATTGAAGCTTTATTGAGCAAGTACAAGATAACGGATGGCAATATCGGCAAGCTGACAGAAGCAATCAACAATGACGATGCGTATTGGGAAGAAGCCGCAGAGGAAGCAGGTCTTACTGTTGAGCAGTACAAGGCGGTACAGAAGCTACAGCGAGAGAATGAAGCGTTTAGGCGTGCTCAGCGTATGCAGCAGGGACAGCAGCAGATGAACGCACAGATAAATGATTGGTACAGGCAGGCAGAAGCGGTAAAGCAGATTTACCCCGACTTTGATTTCAAAGCAGAAGTCAATAACCGAGATTTCCTCGGTATGTTAAAAGCCGGTATACCTGTACAGAAGGCGTATGAGGTGGCGCATATTGATGATTTAGTCAATGGCGCTGCAAGAACAGCGGCACAGACAGCCGAAAAGAACACAGTAGCAAAGCTCAGAAGTAAAGCATCAAGACCTTCCGAGAATGGCACATCTTCATCCAGTAGCGCTGTAATCAAGAGTGATGTTTCCAGCCTGACTAAAGCAGACAGGGCAGAAATAGCTCGTAGAGCAGCGAGAGGCGAACTGATTAAGTTTTAAGCCTCTCTCATACGAAGGAGGTAATAAACATGACAGAATTTGAATTAAAGAAAATTAACCTTCAGCTTTTTGCTGAAAATACAAACGTAACAACAGATAGTGGGCTTTCAGATGAAATGAAAACCTACTACAGCGATTATCTTATAGATATGGCTTCTCCTAAGCTGGTACATGACCAGTTCGGACAGAAACACCCTATTCCTAAGAATGGCGGTAAGGTAATCGAGTTCCGTAAGTACGATCCGCTGCCTAAAGCATTATCAGTACTTACAGAGGGCGTAACACCTGATGGTCAGAAACTTACAATGTCTGTAATCACATCAGAAGTAAGACAGTACGGTGCGTACATTACACTGTCTGATATGCTCTTACTTACTGCTATCGATAACAACCTTGTACAGGCTACTAAGCTTCTTGGTAAGCAGGCAGGCGAAACACTTGATACTATCACACGAGAAGTGCTTAACGGCGGTACAAACGTACAGTATGCCGAAGGGCAGGTATCAAGCAGAGCTCAGCTCGTAGGCGGCGAAGATACAGGTAATCACTATCTTACAGTAGATGCCATTCGTATGGCAGTTAGAACACTTAAGAATCAGAATGCAGAGAAAATCGGAGACAGCTATGTAGCTATCATTCATCCCGATATTTCTTATGACCTTATGAGTGATCCTGCATGGAAGGATGTAAAGGACTATGATCCTGAAGATTGGTATGCAGGCGAAATCGGTAAGATTGCCGGTGTTCGTTTCGTAGAGTCTACAGAAGCTAAAATCTTCAAGTCATCCAACCTTACAGCTGCCGCAGCTACTCTCAAAGTTAAAGCGGCTATCACAACAGCAACAGATGTAATCGCAGTAGCAGAAGCCATTACAGCTGATGAAGCGTTCAAAATGGCTGGCAAACAGGTTACAATCGGCACAGGCACTACACCTTATACAATCCTTAAGGTTAATGCAGGCACAGCAGGAAACGCTTCAATCGTAATCGACAAGGCTATCACAGCAGCACTCAATGATGTTATCTCAACAGTAGGCGGCGGCGCAAATGGCAGAGCTGTTTATGCAACTCTTGTACTTGCCGACAACGCATACGGCGTAACGGAAATCGAAGGCGGCGGTTTACAGCATATCGTTAAACAGCTTGGTTCTGCCGGTACAGCCGATGCACTCAATCAGAGAGCTACAGTGGGCTGGAAAGCTACTAAGACAGCAGAAAGACTTGTAGAGCCTTATATGGTCCGCATCGAGACTTGCTCTACGTTTGACTCACCAGCTAATTGATTTTAGATAGGAGTTGGGGACGGTTCTTTTTTCCCTCTGGCTGTCCCCGATTTACCTTTTGAGGAAAGGAGATATACATAATGGCGGCATCTAAAGTAAGCGAAACAAACGCAAAGAATTCCGCTGATACAGCTACAAATGCTAAAACTGCGGCAGAACAGGCGGCGAATACCCCCGAAAATGATAATATGACTCCCGATGGCATTATGGCAGCAGTTGACAAGAAGATTGCTGCAATGCTTGAGGAAGCTCAGAAAAAGGCTGATGCAATAGTAGCTCAGGCACAGGCGAAAGTAGAAGCTAAGCCCGATATTGACGAAGCTACAAAGAAGGCGAATGATGAGCTTGAGGAATATGTTGAGGTTAAGCTCTTTAAAGATAACGGCAAATACAAAGACGATGTATTTGTGTCGGTAAATGGCGAGAACTGCCTTATCAAGCGTGGCGTTAAAGTAAAAATCAAAAAGAAATTCGCTTTGGTGTTAGAACAGTCTGACTTACAGGACTATATGACATCACAGCTCATGGAAAGTAAAGAAGCAGAGTATCAGAAGGCATCGAGAGAGCTTAATATGTAAATTGAATATTCACCATGACAGCAGTACCGATATTGCCTAAGACTTGGCTTGGGATAAACAGCATAACAGCTTTTATCCCTTTTTTACTATATGGAGGGGCAAATATGGCAGACACAATTCAACAGTACAGAGGCTCGAAAGCAAAGTTGCCTACTCTGCTTGCCGGTCAGTTTGGTTACTGCACAGACTCAACGGAGTTGTATATAGGCAGTATATCAGGTAATGTACTTGTAGGATCGGGTAAATGGGCTGAGACAATTAGCAGCCTTATGACCGGTCAGCAAACGCTTAATACAGCACTTAATAACAAGCTGACAGCTTCACAGGCGGATGCGGTGGCGGCACTTGCCGATACTGCGGATTTAGCTTCGGTTATAACAGCACTGAACGGTGTTATTAATGCACTTAAAGCAGCACAGATTATGAAACAGTAGTCCACATAAAGGTGGTGAAAAGTGTGGATAGAACAGTAGATGTTTATATTAATGGCAGCTATGTCAAGAAAAACAATAAGATAGGCGGTGTACAGGGCGAGGGCAATTCAACCTATCTGCATATCACATTTGATAACGGATGGTCAGGGCTTGCGAAGAAAGTAACCTTTTGGGACAGCAAAGGCGAAAACCCTGTTGAGCGTACTCTCACAAACGATCTTCTTGTTGATTTGACTAATAGCTTGCTTGAATACAATGTACCTATTCCGCCTGAGCCTTTAGCATACGGCGGATATATGACATATATAGTTGACGGTTATAAAGACGGTGTTCGTCAGAGGTCGGTTCAAGATACCTTATCGGTCCGATATGCACTTATAGCCGATAATGCCGGAGAGCCTGCGGACCCTACGCCTACTCAGGCAGAACAGCTACAGTTAGCTATAGAAAAGATATTACCCAGTGTACAGGAAGAAACGATTAAAGCTCAGACAGCGGCAGAAACAGCTACACAAAAGGCTACAGAAGCAACAGAGAGCGCAGAAACAGCGACTCAAAAGGCTTCGGAGGCTTTGAAGAGTGCGGAAACTGCTAAAACATCAGAAACAAATGCGGTTAATGCTGCTAAATCAGCACTAAATTCAAAGAATGCGGCTGAGAAAGCACAGGTAGCTGCCGAGTCTGCGGCTTCATCGGCTAAAGTATCAGAGGAAAATGCGGCAGTAAGCGAAACAAACGCAAAGAATTCCGCTGATACAGCTACAAATGCTAAAACTGTGGCAGAACAGGCGGCGAATACTGCGGCTTCCGGTGCTTCAACAGCAACAGAGAAGGCGAAAGCAGCGGCTTCATCGGCAGAACAGGCAGCAGATAGTGAAGTGAAAGCTAAGACAGCGGAAACAAATGCAGCGGCTTCCGAGTCATTGACGGAAAAGAACGCTATCCTTGCTAAGTCATACGCAGTAGGCGGCACAGGTGAAAGAGCCGGAGAGAATGCCGACAATGCGAAGTATTATTGTGAACAGGCTCAAGCGGTAGTGGGCGGCGACTTTGTTACTAACGTGAAACTGCAAGAAACCATTGCGCCTATTACTAAATCAATCAGTGATATAAATACCGATTTAACTGCTAAAGGTAAGGCTATAGCCGCCAATACAACGGAAATAGGAAATGTAAGCAAGAAAGCAACAGAGAACGCCACAGCTATACAGAATGTAGCTAAAAGCGTTCCTACAACGCAAAAACAAGCTGAATGGGACGAAAAGGTTAAGAGCGTAAACGGAAAAACCGGAACAGCCATTACTATTGGAGCTGCGGATGTCGGCGCAGTAGCGGAAACGGACAGGAATGTAATAGTAGATGATGTAACAGGCAAGAAGTACAAACTGGGTATACAAAATGGCGGTCTCTATTATAAGGAGGTGACTGAGTAATGGCAGGAGAAAAATATATAGCTCTTGAAGAAACGTCACAGGCGATAAAAGAAACTGTTGACGGTGTGAAAACTGATACAGCAGGAATAGTTCTTTCCAATGCCAGTATAAAAGCTATTGTTGATGAAATTCAGAACAGAATTGGCGTAACTGGTGATACGGGCGGTAGCATAGTAGCTGGGACAGCTATGGCGAAATTAAATAAAATATTAGAAAAAACCGGAAATGGAACAACAGAAAAAATAATAAAACATATACAAAGGGGACATGTGATTGCAGATTCTTCCACTGACAGTAGTGGCACAGTAACTCTTGCCGGTTTCACTAATCTTGAAAAAATGGTTGCTATTTTAAATGGAGATGCCTTTTTAGGAAGCGGTAAATATTCAGGCATATATTTAAAGGAGCTTACATTAACATCTCTTTCTACTCTACCAAGCAGAGGGGGTTCATATTCGTATCAAGTAATTGAATTTTATTAATTTTGGGAGGCGTTTAATATGATTTATGCAGAAATAAACAACGAAAATATATGTTATGCAATTTCAGATATGGGCAATGTTGCTGTCGAAAAGCCAACTTTAATAAAAATAGATTTTTTTGATACGTCTGTTGTCGGCAAAAAATATAATAACGGTATATGGGAAGAAGTACCACAGCCGGAGCCAGAACCTACACAGCTTGACAAAATAGAAAAACAAGTGTCTGTTAATAATGATAATAATTTAACTATTATGGAGGCAATGGCTGAACAATATGAGCAGAATTTGGAGAACCGTTTAAACGACCAAGAGGTTCAAGCTACTATATATGAAGCCGTTTTGGAATTAAATAAAGGAGGCGCAGCAGTATGATACAGATGTACTTTAACCTGGTTATTGCAGGAAGAAGAACGTGTGATGTAACAAATAAGGCAGTAACATTAGTGCCGGAAGCACTTAGAGCGGAAGTTTTAGACATGCTCACAAAAGATGGAAGAGATGCCAATGGTAAACTTATTTAATTATATTATTTTTTTATTTAAAAGGAGGTTTTTAAACATGGTAGATATGTACTTAGCTTTAGTAATTGCTGGAAGAAGAACTTGCAACCCTGAAAACAAAGAAGTAACACTTGTTCCCACTCGTTATAGAGCAAAAGTAGTAGAGGAACTTACTGCACTCGGTTTAGATGCAGATGGTAATCCCATTGCATAAGCATTATATATAAAGCTATTTAAAAGGAGGACAAAATTATGAAAAAACTTATTCTTATGAAAACAATACAGAAAGACGGACACCATATGTTTATCTACAAGGACGGCAAAAAGACACCTATCCCCGATGACGGAGTAGTGTTTGTTTATCTGTCCGAAAAGCGTATGCTCAAAGCTACGGAGTTCCCCGACAGGGCAGGAGCCATTGACGGTAAGTTTGTTGTTACCGATGAAATCAAGCAGATTATGGGGAAGCCTGCTGTGAACAATGTTCCCTATGACATTTGGGGCGTTGGCGAAAACTATGTCGTTGTATCTGCAAAGGGTGACAAATTCTACATAAGCGGCGAGGGCAAGACGGTCGTTACACATCCCAATCAGGGAAAAAATAAGGAAGCGTATGAGAAGCTTTACGAGCTTTACAAAATGCTTATTTGATAACTAACAGGAGGCAGTAACAACATGAGTACGAAATTTGTATTGATAGACTCAGGGCATAATAAGCTGACAGCAGGCAAGCGCAGCCCTGACAGCACACTGTATGAATATGAATTTAACTACGATGTGTCGAATAGGATCGCAAAACATCTTCAAAGACATGGAGTGTTAGCCCATGTTCAGCAGATTGAGATTAAGAGCAGTACAGCTGAGGTAAACCAGCGTGTAAAGGCTGCCAATGACCTTACACCGGATATACTTGTTTCTATTCATGCGAATGCCTATGGTACGAGCTTTAACTCTGCAAACGGTTGGGAGATATTCTGTTACCGTTTGCAGGGCGATAGCCTTGAACTGGCACAGGCTATCGAGAAAGAGAGCATACCATATCTCGGCTTAAGAAACAGAGGTATTAAGAACGGCGAAAACTTAGCAATGGTCGGTAAAACATCTATGCCGGCTGTGCTTATAGAGCATGGGTTCTATACCAATAAGGCAGAATGTGAGCTGTTAAAGACGGATGCTTTCAGAGAAAAGTGTGCGATTGCAGACTCAAAGGGTATACTCTCCTATCTCGGAATAGCATGGATAGATGGAGTAAAGCAGAATCAGAGCAATAAATATGCTGCGGCAGTACAGAGCCGCTTTGGATTTGATGATAATACGATGAAATACTTGAAAGAGTATAAATATGCAGAAGCATTACTAAAGAGACTGGCAGAAACAAAGTAGCAGGGGTGATGTATATGACTGAATGGAGTGTAGTTGGTGTAATAGTAGTCCTTGTGGGGCTGTTTGCTACTATTCTAAAGCCGCTTTACACGCAGGCTTCCAATACTGCGACAATGGTAAACGAGATAAAGACATTAAATGAGAATATAAAGAACCTTAAATACAGCAGCGATAAAGAGCATGAGAAGCTGTGGGAAAAGTCTGAGGAACACGATAAAGCAATTAATGACCATGAGAATAGAATACAGCTTATAGAGCATGGAAAGGATGTGGGTAATTATGATAGATAGACTTTCAAAACTGATAGAGGTTAAGAGCATACTTAGCTTCGTGGTTATCGGCGGTATTACATACGGCTTTGTAGTAGGCATTGTGAACAGCGAGACATACTGCGCTCTTGCAGCTTCTATTATCACATATTACTTCACAAGGCAGAACAATAACAGTACAACACAGCAGTAAAGAAAGAGAGGTAAAGCTATGCCTACTATCAATGAGGTAATAGAAAGAAATGATAAGGTAAAGCCTAATCCCTATGATAACGATATTAAGGCAGATTGGCTTTACCGTTTGGATGGAAGGATCAGCAAAGAGATTATGCACATCGAGCCTCCGGCGCACTATGTATTTCCGGAGGATGCCGATAAGGAATTACTTGTGCCGTTCCCTAATGACTCTATCTATGATTACTATATGCAGGCAATGATAGATTTCAGTAATAAAGAGTTCGGCACATTTAATAACTCTATGATTATGTTCAATGAGGCTATGGATGCCTATGCGAAACAGTATATCAGAGAGAATGTACCTAAGTCTTATTATAACTTCCGAAACATAATGGGGTGAGGGCGTGAGATTACCGAGATTAGAAGAAAATTCAAATGTATCAAGGCAGAGCATAATCAATTTTCGTGGGCTGAATTACAGCTGCCGTACAAATGACGGTGAGTTTGAGGACTGCTTAAATCTGTCTACGGACGATTATCCCTGCCTTTCGCAGAGAAAAAAGAGACAGGAGTTATCTTCATATACGAGCCCTACGACTTTGTTTTCAAAGTCTGGGCTCTTTATTATAGATGGCACAGAAGTCAAGTACAGAGCGATTGACTCTGACAGCTTTACGGTTGCCGGTACGGTAACAGCCGGCAAGAAGCAAATGGCGGCAGTAGGTAACTATGTGCTTATATTCCCCGATAAGAAGTATTACAACATATCCAGTCAGGAGTTCGGGGATATGGAAGCTGCCTATGTCAGCGGTGAAAATCAGATCAGCTTTAACGGCAGCGCCGAGGGCAGTGATACCGATGCTATGAAGTATTCAACTATCACTACTACAGGCGAAAACTTCAACTTCCGAGTAGGTGATGCCATTGAGGTTACCGGCTGTACTGTCAATCCCGAAAATAATAAAACACTTGTCGTTCGTGCTGTCGAGAATAAAATATTAAAGTTCTATGAGAACAGCTTCACAACAGGAGCTGAAACAGGGGTTATTACTCTAAAGAGGGCTATCCCCGACCTTGACTATATATGTGAAAACAACTACAGGTTATGGGGTTGTAAAGGCGATACCATTTACGCCAGTAAGTACAGCGATCCGCTTAACTTCCAAGTCTTTGACGGTCTGACGAGCGACAGCTATTACATACAGGTTGGAAGTGACGGCGAATTTACCGGCTGTATATCGTATTCTTCTTATATATGCTTCTTTAAAGAAGATGTGCTGCACAGGTTATACGGCAATAAGCCTTCCAACTATCAGGTGCTCACATCGAATATATTCGGTGTTCAGGCAGGTTGTGAACGCTCCATGTGCATTATCAATGAAACATTGTACTATCTCAGCAGAAACGGTGTATACGCCTATACAGGCGGCGTTCCGGAGCTTATATCTGATAACTTCGGCACTAAGAGGTTTACTGATGCCTGCTCAGGAAGTGACGGTAATAAATACTATATCTGCATGAGGTCAGATGATGAGGTTGGCATATTCAACTATGATGTACTTCGTGGCTTATGGCTTAAAGAGGACAACACAAAGGTGCTTGACTTCGCTGATATAGAAGGACAGCTGTACTTTATATCCGATGACAATAAACTCTATAAAATGAGTGTTGATGACTCACCGGAGGTTATAGAGTGGAGCGCTACCTTCTGTCCGTTTACTGAAATGGTTAATGAGCGAAAAGGCTATTCAAAGTTAAATCTTCGGGCGGAGCTTGATGCCGATGCATGGCTAAAGATAGAGATAAAGGTTGATGATGAAGTATGGCGCACAGTCTATACAACACATAATGAACACGCAAAGACAGTTGTTATACCTATCTATCCCAATAGATGTGACTGCTTTAAGGTTCGGTTATCGGGCAAGGGATATTGTAAGATTAAGTCCTTCGTGCGTGATTTCTATGTCGGAAGTGAGGTGTAATGTATGCCGATATTCACACAGCAGCTTAGGAAGATTGATGTACAGAACCCAACGGAAGCTATTAGGGAAATGGCAAGGCATATCAAGTATTTGCAGGATCAGCTTGAATTTACCTTGACTAATCTTGACAGCAGCAACATCAAAGAGATTGAAACGGACAAAACCGATATAACCAATTCAAGCGGTACTGCCAGTTTTACAGGTACGGCTATAACCTTAATAGGCGAGAACGGCGAAACCTTTAAGGCAGGCATAGACAGTTCACAAAAAAATAGGTTTGTATTTGAAATAAAGGGTAAGAACGGTACACAGTGCATATATCTGTCCACAACAGGTGAGCTTGTTATAACTAAGAATACATCACTATCTATTGATAGCGGCGTATGGAAATGAGGTGGGATGAATGGCTTCGATAACAGTAACATCAAGTCAAAGAAAAAAGAATAAATCAAGCGGCGGCGGCAGCACGAACAAGACTGCTAATACACAGCAGCAACAGCAGACAACAACCAATCCTTATGCCGGTGTTAGCTATGATAAGAATGTTGACTATGCTTCTCAGATAGCTTCCGCAAAGGCTTCGGGGGCGAGTCAGAATGTAATAAATCAGCTTATGGCTCAGCGTGAGGCAAAGATAGCCGGTGAGAGGCTTAACAATGATGGTACTAAAAAAAGTAGTGGTATTTCACAAAATAATTATGTCATAGGTCAGGATGGCGGCAAAAAGAGTGCTCTCTATAACCCGTCTGATGACTATATAAGAAGCCTTACTCAGAGTTTAGATTATGACCCCAATAATATTAGAGGCTATGCAGACCCAACAGGCTATTACACAACACGACAGACAGCCTTTACTTGGCAACAGCCGGACGGTTCGGTTAAAACTACCTACTCTAATGCTACTAACTATCAGCAGGCACTTGCAGATGCTATAGCAAAAGGACAAGTTGCATCGGGTTCTAAGCTCAACTATGCAAGTACCTATGGTGTAGGCTCTTTATCCGGCAACGGATATAACTGGGGTGTAACTGCTGACGGTGGCGGAAAGTCAGGCTTCGGTAGCGGTTCAGACGGTGGCAGATATACAAGCGATAAGCAGGCAAACAACTGGTACGATCAGAACAATATGCAGTTGCAGTTCCTTAGTGGTCGTGACGGTCTGAACTACGGCAATCCCTATGCTAACCTTGCCTACAGCGGCAACGGCATGACTAATGCTTATAATAGAGGTACAGAGTTTGAAGGTCTTGGTACAGTTATGGGTGCTTATGATGCTAATCTGAATTATCCTGGAGGCACATCGCTTAATGATATGGCAACATCACAGTTGGGGCTTTCATCAGATGACTTAATACAAATAATGCAGTATCAGAAGATGTATCAGGATGCAATGGCAAAAGGTGATACGGCAGCTGCGGAAGCGGCTCATGCTGCGGCAGAAGCCATAAGAGCCGGCTACGGCTATTCGGGCGGTCAGGACGGTTCTGGCTATATCGGACTTAATAACTTTAATTGGAATGGAAACTATGGTAGCACCGGTGGCAACTATGGTTCTTATTTACCTGAGTATAACTATGACTATGAGGATAGACCGGAATATGAAAGCAGGTATCAAGACCAGTTAGACCAAGTATTAGACCAAATATTAAATCGTGATAAGTTTGAGTATAACATGGAAACTGACCCATTATATCAGCAGTATAAATCACAGTATTTAAGAGAAGCTCAGAGGGCAATGAATGATACACTTGCTTCGGCTGCTTCGGGTGCCGGTGGTATGAATTCCTATGCGGTATCGGCTGCTAATCAGGCAAGTAATTATTACAATGCACAGCTTAATGACAGAGTGCCGGAGCTGTATCAGCTTGCTTACGATATGTATCTTAAGGATATAGACCAAATGGTACAGGACTACGGTTTACTTGCTGATGCGGATTCTACACAGTACGGAAGATACAGAGATACTATGAGCGACTGGCAGAATGACAGAGACTTTGCATATAACCGGTACAGAGACGATATGAGCGATTATTACAACAACAGGGATTTCAACTACAACGCTTATATCAATGACAGGAATTTCAACTACAATGCTTCAAGAGATGCGGTTGCGGACCAGCGATACAATCAGGAATGGCAGTATAACATCGGCAGAGATACTGTATCTGATGATAGATACGCTTCCGAGACAGCTTATAACAGGGTTACAGATTTGCTTGCTATGGGTATTATGCCCGACTCAACACTTCTTACACAGGCTGGCATGACTACATCACAGGCACAGAATTATCTTGCCAGTCTTGCAGCTAAGAAAGCGACATCATCAAGCCGTTCGAGTGGTTCAAGCGGTTCAAAATCTTCGAGAAGTAAAAACAATGACGGTTATAACAGAAAATCAAAAAGTGATGCCTCGGTTGGAGACTTAAAGACAACAAGGGTAAAGGGGAAGGCTGTTGGCTTAAGCAGCTATGCAAATGGTTTATATACTGACATTGTGAAGGGCGGATACTCGTTGTCGGATATAGACGATATATTAACAAATCAGGTGAACAAGAAATATATCACTAAAGACGAAGCTGACATTTTGGCTGACAAGCTTATAGGTAATTAACAAGGAGGCTTTGCTATGGGAATATATGCAGACAGAGCTAAGAAAAAACAGGATGAGTTAAATAAAGCGCTCGGTAAAGAAATGGTCTTTAAAGAACGTAATGCAGTATCTGAAAAAGCAGATACATCAAAAAACTTAAAGGGCATGGACAGACTGCACAGTATGGCAAGTAAGAATTTAGAGGCAGCAAAAAACGCAGTTGCAGAAAAGGACCGATGGGCGGGGCTTGAAAAAGCCTCGCTGGCGGGACTTATTGACCAAACGCCGTTGGAGGTTAAAAGCTTAAATCAACAATCGCTTATGGAAAGAATAAATCGGGGCAATGAAACCATGAGCAACACATATATAGATAAAACCGGCGAAGTGGTTCCGAAAAATAATAGATTTGATTATGCCGGGGCTTCTGTTATGGGCAATTTAGCCGGAGGCGCCTCTATTTTAGCTTCCGACCTTATTCAGGCGGAAAAGGATTGGATGGAAAAGGTTAAAAACGAAGGGCTTGCAGCTGCAATGATAGAAAGTGCTAATAATATTGACACGCCTAATTATTCTTACGGTAAAGCCTTGGATAAAAATTCGTTCGGATACAAAGTGATGGACGAGGCCAGACAAGACAGAGAAAAAGCAAAAGAAGGACTGCCAGTACCGGCTCAGGCGGCTATTGACTTGGGTATTGGAGTTGCGTCACTGGCGGCCACGCTTCCGCTTGCTAAAATTAACCCCGCCCTCCCTGTTACTGTTATGGCCACGGCATCTGCCGGTAATAAGGTGTATGACATCACAAATCAAGGCAAAACAGCCACGGAGGCACTTGGTCGGGGATTAGTATCCGGCGGTATTGATTACATGGCGAAAAAAATAGGATACGGGGATTTTTTTAACCTTGCCAAACACGGAGCAGACGCCGAAATAACTAATGTGCTTTACGCTGCGTTTGGAAAGAATATTGAAAACGATATTATTTACGGTTTGAAAGATATAGGATATTTGCATTTTAAGCCTACGCAACTCGGAAGTGTAGCTTATAATGCGGCAAGAACAATACTAACGGGAGCCGCAAGAACTGTAGCCGACTATGCAGCCGATAAATCAGCGGGCGATGATGAGGCGCAGTTATCGCTTAAGGAATTGGCTTATAATGCAATTACAGACGGATTATTCAGCCTGCTAAACGATGGCGGAAGAAAACTTTCCCAAATGTTCATGGGAGGGTTTAATTCAAATACAGCAAATACTGACAGCCGGGAGAATTATGAGGACGATCCCAAATACACGGCAATAGGTGAAATAGGTACAGACATTACTGCGGCAAATCCTACACCTTTTACAGATACGCCTAACATAACCCAAATGTCTCCGATGTATAATGATTTTTCAGCAGCACCCGAAGATGTTGGCGGTATTGCAAGAAACAGTAGTACGCAGATTACACCGGTACAGTCAGAAACGATAAACGAGAAAACTGTAACGCCAATCAACATTGAAGATACACAGCCGGAAACATTGCAGACTAATGCACCTATAGATATTGCGCCGAGAGAAACTACATCAGAAGAAACAGCTATCAGAGAACAGGCGGTTGAAGCATTAAAGCAGCAGCTTGCCGAAGAAAATGCTGCACCTGAAAATGTTATTAAACCTTCAAATGCTGTAGCCTCTGAGAGCGTTGTAGAGCCTGTGAGAAAAGATATTCGCTTAGACAATGAAACAGTCTCTGAAACACCTATCGTTGCTGAGAACGCACCACAGCAGCAGGAAACGACATTAACGCATGAGGATATAGCGAGGATTGCAGAAGATATAAGTGCAAAAGAAACAAATAGCCGTATTTCCGAAGCTGTAAAGGACTTTGGAGATCATGGCGCAAAGGCGTTTGCTGAATATTATCATCAGGGTGACAATTTCAGTAATTATCGTACTGCATTTACAAACTATTATGAAATGGGCAAAGTTGGTGTGCCTTTTGAAAAGGTTGAGACTGAGTATGCTCGTTTCATTTCTCCGGATGTTCGCCTTGCTGCATATATGGCAGGACAGAATGATGCGAAAAGTATTGAAAATAATGTTTCGCAGGTATATTCTGAAAGTGAAAATGAAATCGCAGAAGAAGTTAGCGGTAGTAATGAGGTTTACAGACTTCTTAAAGACGGCAATAGCGATATAACCTATGATGGAATGCGCTATACCATAACGAAAACTGCAAGCGGATATTATACAGACATTATAAGAGCAGGTAATGACGGTTATGTATCAGATGCTCGTAGTGTTAAGTATCATGGCGGTCCTTTTAGTTCACGAGAAGAAGCGGTTAATGATCTGGCTGCTGTTTCTGAACACTTGGTAAGCAAGGACATAACGACAGTTGAAAGTCCTAAGAAAACAAAAACTAAAACCAAGGCAAAAAAGATAACAGATAGCGAGGTTGTAGAAAATAAAGGAAACATAAATAAGGAGAGTGCAGAAGATGTTTACAATGGAGTATTGGACAGAAAAAGCAATGACGATAATGGAATACGAGAATCCGAGCCTATTCAGAAAGCTGAAGAAAAACAAAACGCTGGAACAGAGAGTGGAGAGCTTAGCGAAGATGTCGTTACAGAGAGCAGAACAGATGTACAAAATGTTGAAAGAGAAACGTCAGCCGGCGGATCAGTCGTTAGCGGAGATAACAACAACGGAGTACGAGAACGAAACGACAGCAATGGAAATAGCGGAGTCAGAGTTAGTGGAAATGATAATGTCAATGACGAAGTAAAAGAAACTAAGGCGAAAGACTTTTCTATCACAAAAGTAATAGCAAGTGATTTAGATACAAAAGCGCCAAGTCTTGATGACAACATAAATGCCATAACGATTTTACATGAGCTTGAAACTTCTAATAAAACACCGACAAAAGCGCAGCAGGCTATCCTTGCTAAATATAAAGGCTGGGGCGGTTTGGCAAATGCTTTTTACGGTGCAAACAGAAGTAAACTAAAAGAAATAATGTCTGACGGTGAAATTACTGCTGCACAAAGCACTATAAACGATGCTTATTTTACACCAACCGGCATTATTGATTGTGTATATAAAGCTCTGTCGCACATGGGATTTGAGGGCGGCAACATATTAGAGCCTTCAATGGGTGTAGGTAACTTTTTCGGCAGACTTCCAAAGGCAATTAAAGAGAATTCATCATTGTTTGGTGTAGAGATTGACAGCATATCAGGCAGAATAGCTCAATACTTATACCCCAATGCCAAAATCGAAATTGCACCTTTCCAAGATGTTCCGTATAAAGACGGTGCATTTGATTTGATTATAGGCAATGTTCCCTTTGGAGAAGTCAAGTACAAATACAAAAATAATAAATATCTGATCCATGACTATTTCTTTGTAAAGTCAATGGATAAACTTAATGACGGTGGTATTCTTGTATTCTTAACATCAAGAGGGACACTTGATAAGTTGGACAGCAAAACAAGGGCAGAGCTTAACAGACAGGGTAATTTGATTGCAGCATATAGATTGCCTCCAAACGTATTCTCAAGAAGCGCAAGCGCTAATGTTGTTACGGACCTTATCATCATGCAGAAGTCATCTGTTGACAACGGTGTGAATTTTGTCAACTTAGGTACTTTAGATACACCGAATGGTGAAGTAACAGTAAATGAATATTTTGTTAGTCATCCCGAAAACATTATAGGTTCGCTTACACAGGAAAAAGATTGGCGAAGCGGAAAATATAGACTTGATGTTAAGTCAACAGGGGATGTAACTGAACAGCTTACAAAAGCTATTAGGAGCTTGCCGAAGAACTTAATAAACGGAGTTCAGACGGTTGGAAGTGTTGATGTTGCAGAAAGCACTACACCTGTGCAGACATTTACTGTTAAGGACAACGGTGTTGTAGAATACGTTGATGCACAATCAGGTGAAGTTAAACAGATAACAGGCAAAAATGCTGAAATTGCTAAAGCGTATATTGAGATAAAGGACGCATATCAAGCACTTGTTGATGCGACTCTTAATGATGAAAATAAGACTTCTATCGAGAGTAAGAGAAAAGAATTAAACAAAGTATATGATAGCTTTGCAAAAAAATACGGCTCATTAGATAACAAGAAAAAGTTATTAACAGCTGATAATGACTTTTTCAAAATATCAGGTCTTGAAGTATACGATACAAAGACCAAATCAATAGTCAAATCTGAAATGTTTTCAAAGGACACATTGGGCAAGAGAAAACCGAAGAAAGCTGATAGCGTGATTGATGCGCTGAGTATTTCAATAAGTGAATCCGGCGGCGTTAATTTAGCACGAATATCAGATCTGACAGGTTTATCTGAAGATGAAGCTGTTAAACAGTTAAGTGACAGGATTGTTTATACACCCGATGGCACATACGAACTTAACGAAGTTTATTTATCAGGCAATGTTCGTGAAAAATATAACGCTGTTAAGGGTAAAAAGGGCTTTGAGAAGAACGAACAGATGTTAAAGGCGGTTATCCCTGAAGATATACCGGCGAAGAACATAACGCCGCAGTTTGGCGCTCCATGGATAGAGCCTAAATATGTTGCTCAGTTTTTACAGGAAACTTTACATCTTTACGGTATGCCTACTGTAAATTACGATCCAACAACGGGTACTTGGACTATATCAGGCAGTACTTGGGGCGATAATACCCTTATGACACATAAGTATGGCACTAAATATATAGATGCTATAAAGCTTGCTGAAAAGGCGTTAAATATGCGCCAAATTGTTGTAAAGGATAAAGATAAGAATGTTCTTGTTGGTGAAACAAGGGCAGCGCAGCAAAAAGCTGAAGATATAAAAACTGCTTTTGAAGAATGGTGCTTTAAGGATGCCGAGCGCAGACGAGACTTAGTTGCTACTTTTAATGATAAGTTCAATTCTAATAGGAACATGGACTTTACCGAGCTTTCAAAATACCTTACATTTGATGGGTTGTCAGAAACATTTAAACTAAGAGACTATCAGAAGCGAGCAGTAGCAAGAGCAGTATTTAACGGAAACACTTTACTTGCACATGGTGTTGGTACAGGAAAGACCGCTGAAATGATTTCTATTGCAATGGAATTGAAGCGCATGGGAATAGCCAAAAAGAATATGATGGTTGTTCCTCCACATAAGGTTGCGGACTTTAGAAACGATATTTTGAAGATGTATCCTTCTGCTAAAGTTGCCATGCTGGAAAAGGGTGCAAATGCCACACAGAGACAAAGGTTTTATGCTCAGGTTGCTGCGAATGATTATGACATTGTGATTATTCCGCATTCCTCTTTCGGTATGCTTGATGTATCTTCCGATACAAAGAAATCGTTTATATCAAATCAGATCGCAGAGCTTGAAGAAGTGCTGACTCAAGCACAGCTTGAAAAAGGTAATATTGACAACAGATTTATTCGTCAGCTTGAAAACCAAAAGAAACGTCTTGAGGAAAAACTTAAATTTATCGTTGAGTCTACCAAAGATAACGGAAATACCTTTGAAGAATTGGGCGTTGACAGTTTATTTGTTGACGAGGCGCACAACTTTAAAAACTTGCCGTTCTATTCAAAACTGAGTAGAGTTGCCGGCGTATCTATCAATCAAAGCAATAATAAAACAAGAGCCAGCAGAGCCGAAAATATGTTTATGATAACTGATTATCTTAACAGAAATAACGGCAGAATTACTTTCGGCACAGCTACACCAATTACCAACTCAATGTCAGAAATATATAATATGTTAAGATTTTTACGTCCTGACATATTGGCGGATTCAGGCATACAGTCCTTCGATGCATGGGCTTCCATGTTTGGCTCTATTGTAAATCAGGCAGAGGTTGATCCGTCCGGCAGACGTTTGAGAATGAAAGAAAGATTTTCTAAATTCAAGAACGTATCGCAGATGGTTGAGCAGTTCAGACGAATGGCGGATATTCTTAAAACCGGCGATGTAATTCAGGATTTGCCGGTAGCAGAGAGAATTGACGTAGTTAACGAGCCTAACGCTATACAAGAGGAATTCCTTGATATTGTCGATAAAATGATTGATGATATCAGAGCTAATGGACAGACCGCAGAACACAATATGCTTGAAGTCACAACGGCTGGACAAATGGCTGCTGTTGATTTGAGGTTTGTTGAGTCTTATTTTGAAGGAAAGTACACAAGGGATGAGCTGAATTTACCAAACAACAGAATCACGCAGGTTGCGAAGAATGTCATCAAAGAATATACAAACAGTAACGCAACAAAAGGCACGCAGTTTGTATTTTGCGATGTAGGTGTAAGAGATGATTCAAGCAAAAAATATAACCTTCATGTGTATGGTGAACTGATAAACAAACTTGTTGCCGGCGGAATACCAAGAGAAGAAATCGCTATTGCGCAAGATTTTGAAGATAAAGCGGACTTAAGTGCCAAAGTAAACACCGGTGAAATAAGAGTGCTTATTGGCTCAACTGCTGTAATGGGCGAGGGTATGAACGCACAGAATAAGGCTGTTGCTCTGCACCACATGACAGTACCTGCAAGACCGTCAGACATTGAACAGCGAGAAGGAAGAATTCTTCGTTTTGGTAACGAAAATAAGAATGTTCGTATTTATCGTTATATTCAGGAGAAGTCTTACGATAGTTACCAATGGCAGATGCAGGAAAGAAAAGCAAGCTTTATTAATCAGGCACTATCAGACGGATCGGTTGAAGAACTTGAAGAAATGAGTGAGTTCCAGCTCACAGCGAGAGAAGCTAAAGCGATAGCATCAGGCAATCCGTTGTTACTTGAAAAGATAGAAGTTGAAGATAAACTAAATAAGTTAAAATCACTTCGAAATAAATTCAATACGGACAAGCTTGAAATGCAAGACAGAGTTGCAGTTCTGCCTAATAAAATAGGCAAATTAGAGAAATCTATATCAGATACAAAAGCTGATATAGATACAATCAATGCTAACACTACAAAGGACTTTGAAATAACTTTCGGTAAAACAAAATATACCGAGAGAGCAAAAGCAGCCGAAGCGTTGACTAAAGCTGTAAGCAAAGCTCCTATGAATGGCACAAGAGTTTTGGTTGGTAATTATAGAGGGCTTGAGCTGTTCTATAGTTCGTCAATAGACAAAGGAACAAGATATATCCTTAAAGGCAATAAAGAGTATGTAGTTGAAGCAGGATTAAATGCTTTAGGCAATATCACAAGGATAGTTAATGCGGTTGAGAAAATACCTAAGAGCCTTAAGTCTGACGAGACGTTATTGAATTCTTATAAATCCGAGATGGAAACGTTGAAAAGTGAGGTTAAAGCTGAATTCCCTCGGTTAAAAGAACTTGAGGAATTACAGCTTAGACTAAATGAAATCGACACGCAACTCGGCATTAATGTAAGTGAAGTAGATATGAGCGAGGTCGTTGTTGCGGATAATGACGATGGTGACGTTGATTATATGCGTGATACAGCAAGCTCATCTCATGCAGATCAATGGACTGCTGAACGTGTAGGCGATAAAGATAAGAAGCCTATGAGGCTTTCAGAGATTGTCAATAAAATACGTCACGACTTCGGTATCAATATCACAACAGGACACGTTCGTGGCAAAGATGTGCGTGGATTATATAATAAAAACAATCAAGGTATTCGTTCAAAAATTGCAAACGATCTTCCTACAATAGCGCATGAACTCGGTCATCATTTAGACCTTACTTATGACATTACAGGAGAGAGCTTAACTTCTGAATTGCGTACTGAGCTTGAAAATGGACTTAGTGATGACTATAAAGATAACTACGATGAAAAGAATTGGACAACAGAAGGCTTTGCAGAATATTTGCGCAAGTTCTTACAAAACAGGGAAGTTACTGCTATTGATTATCCTGAGTTTACAAAATATTTCATGAATTCTATTGACGGTAAGGATGCTGCATTACTTTCGCAGCTTGCCGATGAAGTCAATGCGTATTATTCACTTGATGCCGATACTGCCACAAGCACAATTCGTTTGAGCGAGGAAGGCGCCGCTGATGCAAGGACAATTAAAGAAAAAATCAAACAGAAAGCCAATGTATTCTATCAGGCATGGGTGGACGCCAATCATGGCATTAAGATGTTTGACAGAGCAACAGGTTCTAACGCATACACGCTGGCTAATAACGCTGCGTACTCCGATGCCGTAGCTGGACAGGTGATTATGGGAGACTTAACTGATATAAATGGTCAGTATGTGTCATCAGGACTTAAAGGTGTGCTAAACGGTATCAATCTTAAGGATAAAGAAGAATATCGTCTGTTCGGTGAGTATCTTACGGTAAAACATGGACCGGAACGACTTGCCGAAGGTTTAAGAGTATTTGCAGATGATCGTAAAAACTCTACTGCCTTTATGGAACGCAGACAAGCCGAACTGGAAGAAAAGTATCCTGCATTTAAGGATGCATCAGAAAGGCTGTATGAATTCATTCATGATTTCTATGAAACATGGGCGGTAGATACCGGATTAATAGCACAAGAAACTCTTGATAACTGGGGTAAGCGCTGGCAGTTCTATGTTCCTTTAAATCGTGCTGTAGGTGATAAGGCGCGAATAGGGGCGAAGCGTGGATTTGCCAATCAGAATAGTACTATTAAAAAGGCTCGTGGTAGCGGACTTGACATTGTGCATCCTGTTGATAATCTCATTAACAACATAGTGAAGATTGTAAATGCCGGTACAAGAAACAATGTCATGCGAGTGATCACCAATGCAGCGGACTCAATGGGTACAAATGCTAACTTCTTAGAAAAAGTGCCTATGCCGATGAAAGTAACAAAAACAAATTTAAGCGGCGTTAAACTTGACTTAAGTAATAAAATCAGAGAAAGCAATATGGATGTTGATGCGCAGGCTGCCGCTGATGAAATTGTAATGGGTTTAGATGATATTCTCATTCAGTACGGACAGGGCAAAGCACATGGTGATGTTGTTACAGTGTTAAAGAACGGTACTCCAGAATACTGGAAGATTAACGATCCGCAGTTGCTGTCATCTATAACCAATATGTCACCTAAATCTATGGAGGGTATTCTTGATGCGTATGCTGTAACAAGTAGGTTTATGGCTTCAAACATAACAGGAAACAATGTAGTTTGGGCGCTGTTCTCAAACTTCCCTCGTGACTTAATGACATTGTTTACTTATTCCAAGACAAAAAATCCTGTAAAACTGTTTGGTGCAATGGGCAGCGCTTATATTAATAAGGTACGCTATTCATTAGGCAAAGATGTAGATCCGCTGTATCGTGAGTACCTTGCAATGGGCGGTGGAAACGTAAGCGCATATACAGCAGATAGAGACCTTGCGAAACGTGCACGCAAAAAATTCACAGGGAAAAATATCAGCATAAATCCTCTTGATTGGATTGCGTTTATGAGTGACATTATTGAAATGGGCCCAAGATTTGCTACCTACAAAACACTTCGTAATAGCGGCATAGAACCAAACGAGGCGTTTTATGGCGCTATGGACGTTACAGTAAACTTTAGACGAGGCGGACGTATATCAAGAGAACTGAATAAAGTAATTCCCTTCTTTAACGTAAGCGTGCAGGGCATTGATAAATTTGCACGCTGGATAATAGCAGATGAAGTAAGGGATAAAGCAACACGCAAAAAGGTTGTACGCTCAAGGGCTATTGGATATATAGCTGTAATGGCTGCTCTTGCTGCGATAGTATATGCGCTTAATAATCGTGATGATGATGACGAAAAGAACTATGAGCAGCTATCCAACTACCTTAAAAACAGCTTTTGGAATATCCCTATAGGCGATGGACAGTATTTCTCAATACCTAAACCTCGTGAATTAGGCATACTGAGTTCCTTCTTTGAAACGAGCATGGAGTATTCAATAGGTGATAATGATCATGCCTTCGATGACTTCTGTAAATATATGGCAGATAACGGATTGCCTAAAATCGCTTCAGATTTGGCTCAGATAGGACAGAACGGAGTTATTGAAACTGCAAGTAGTATAATTGGTCAGTTTGGTATAATCGGCGTAATGAGCTATTTAGTGGCCAATAGAGACTTCCTCGGAAATCCTATCGTATCTGCCGGTATGCAAAACCTTGAACCGAAAGACCAGTACACATCTCGCACAAGCAAGATAGCTTACTGGATCGGGCAGGCGTTTGATGTAAGCCCTATAGAGGTTGATTACTTCTGCCAGCAGGTATTAGGCGGTTGGTGGAAAACACAAAAAGCACTATTCCCTGTTGGCGGCGAAAATGTAGACTATACTTTGGGTGTACGAAACACTTATATCAAAGACAATCAGTACTCCAATGACTTGGTTGACTGGATGTATGATAAAGCTGATAAGTCTGCAAAAGCCTCTAATAGTGATCCTGACAACATTAAAAAAGCTATTGAATCTAAATTTGACAGCAATATGACAACATTCTATTCACGTTATTATAAGCTGACAAAAGATAAGGCAGACACTACAAGCAGAAGGGGCGCACGTCAGACTGTACTTGATATGATCTATGAGTATCGCAAGGCTGATGACAACGGTAGAATGTCAGATATTCAAGAAGAAGTAAAAAAATTCTGCGAAAAGATATTGGACACAAGTTACCTTCCGAGTGTAATGCAGACAGAAGTTGAGGATATAAACGGCGAAAAACATAAGCTCTCTGATGTACAATATGTCGAGTATCAAACAGACTATTTGCGGATATACTGGGAAACGGTTGAAGATACATTAAGAGACGCAGATACAGACAAGGAGAAACAATATATTTTAAAGGCTGCTGCTAAAGTATCAAAGGAACAGGCAACTAATAGAACGCTGTCTCGTATAGGTGCTCCTTATGCAGATCAGTATAAGGGCGTTGACATTGACGATACTGTAAACTTCCTTGCTAAAACCTACGATGCAAAAACAGATGGCAGCTTAACTCAAAAGGAAACTGCTGATATTATTTTGAAATTAGGCTTAGATGAAGATGACATCTATACATTGTTTATGAGTGAGCATAGTGACAGCAAACGAGCTGAGGGCGCACAAAAAGCTGGCATTCCGGCAGATATGTTCGTTGAGGTTATAAGCAAGACTGATGGTCTAAAAGCTGATAAGGACGAAAACGGTAAATCCATATCCGGCTCTAAAAAAGAAAAGGTAATAGACGAGCTTAACTCAGTTCCAAACATGAGTCACGAAGAATACTTGTGGTTTATGACAGAGTTTTTCGGCTACAAAATGAACTAAAAAAGGCAGGATATATTCCTGCCTTTCTTCTCCTTCGTACTCTTAAAATGTAATCTATAATCCACATTACAATACACACGCCACCGAAGAACCTTGATATTTCGGGCTTTTTCAGGTGCTTTTGACACCGCCGTATTATTTGTATTTTAAAACAACAATCTTGTGTTCGTTATGCTTTTCTATTTCTATTGTATTTGTTGCCGAAAATTTTATGTTGTCCTCAAACTCCAGAAACGCATCAACTCGCTGTATCTCGTTAAAGCCATAATCTAAGCCGCTGTAATGGCAGGGTATAACAACCTCCGGATTGAGCTCGTTCACAAGGTTGTGAATGTAGTTTGGCTCCATTGTATAAAATCCACCGACGGGAATCATAGCTGCATTAAGGTTGGATAAAAGTATTTTCTGCTCATCGGTCGGAAAACAGCCAATGTCGCCGAAATGGGCAACTCTTATGCCGTCTGCCTCAAAAATGCGGATTATGTTTGCACCACGCTTGGCACCTTTCACATCATCATGCCAGCTGTGTATTTCGGTAATTTTGAACGGATTGTCAGTTCTGCCGGAAAGCTCCACAAGCTCCTTTGCATTGTGGTCACCATGCCCGTGAGAGCAGTAAACGGCGTCGGCACTCAGCCTTAAGGGCTTAAGACCGGGAATGTATCCGTCCTCGTAGGGATCGATAACGGCACTGAAGCCGCCGTAGCTTATTCTGAAGCACGAATGTCCGAACCATTCTATTTTAATGCTGTTCATATTTTTACCTCCTTATGCCGGGATTGAATACAATAATAATTATACCATAAGTGGGTGGTGAAAGATATACTTTATAGCATATCTTAAATTTTAGAAAATTATTTTGCGGCTGATTTCTTTAAAATATTTCGCAGAAATATTTTGTCAAAGTTTAGATAAAACCTTTTCAAAGGTTTTTGGGGTTTGGGGCAAAGCCCCATAATATTTAATGTATATCTTAGAAAAATTTCATTATTTATTCATATCATGTTAATAAGCGGCAGTTATAATATCCTCATAAAACAAAAACAGGAGTGATGCTGTTGAAGCTTAAAATAAAACATAAATCCAGAAAAGCGGCAAACGGCAAAAATGCCTATGCCTTGTGCCTTGCCTTTATGATGGTAACAATGACAGGCAGTGCATTCGGTAATATTTCGACTGTTTCCGAACAGCAGGCAATTACCGAAGCGGTTATACAATAATTTAATTTGCTTTTTCTTATTTTTCTCCTATATATAAAGGCAGATTTCACTGTAATATGTGACTTCTGCCTTTAAATTTTTAATGTCAATCTAAAAATTATTAAGTCGGTTTATTGCATTGAAAAAAATTGTGTATAATGGTATTATTATAAGATAATGCGGTGGAGGTTGGTTTTTGATGAAAAGTAATATAAGAATAGGACAGGGCTATGATGTGCATAAGCTTGTCGAAGACAGAAAGCTTATTCTCGGCGGAGTTGATATACCCTACGAAAAAGGCCTTCTCGGACATTCCGATGCAGATGTGCTTGTTCATGCGGTTATGGACGCTCTTCTGGGAGCGGCGGCTCTCGGTGATATAGGCAGACATTTTCCCGATAACAGCGATGATTTCAAAAATATATCAAGCCTTATTCTTTTGGACAGGGTTTTTCACTTGCTTAAAGATAAGGGATATACTACAATTAATATTGATGCAACTGTGATTGCACAAAGACCTAAGCTTGCATCACATATCGAGGATATGCGTAAAAATATCGCCAATGCACTTCAGTGCGATGTTGACCAAATAAACATTAAGGCAACAACCGAGGAAGGACTCGGCTTTACCGGCACAGGCGAAGGCATTGCGGCACAGGCGGTCTGCCTTATCGAAAAAATATAAAATTACAGCGTTTAAGCTTTATTTAAAGGAGAAAAACAATGAAAATCTATAATACTCTTACAAGAAAAAAGGAAGAATTTGTTCCTATGGAGCCCGGAAAAGTAAAAATGTATGTCTGCGGACCTACCGTATATAACTATATCCATATAGGAAACGCAAGACCTTATGTTGTTTTTGATACGGTTCGCCGTTATCTTGAGCATAAGGGCTATGAAGTAACATATGTTCAGAACTTCACTGATGTTGACGATAAAATAATCAAAAGAGCAAATGAAGAGCATTCATCAATGCAGGCGGTATCGGAAAAATATATCGCGGAGGCACTCCATGATGCGGACGGCCTTAATGTAAAAAGAGCAACCGTTCATCCCAGAGTAACACAGGAAATGCCCGAAATAATCGAAATGATTCAGGAGCTTATCGATAAAGGCCATGCCTATGAGGATAACGGTACTGTATACTATGATACAAAATCTTTCCCGGAATACGGCAAGCTTTCAAAGAAAAACCTTGATGAGCTTATTGCCGGAGCGTCCGAGCGTGTAGAGGCAGACGCCGCAAAGAAAAATTCAACCGACTTCGTTCTCTGGAAGCCTAAAAAAGAAGGCGAACCCAGCTGGCCATCACCTTGGGGCGACGGCAGACCGGGCTGGCATATCGAATGTTCGGTTATGTCAAAGAAATATCTCGGCGAAACAATCGATATTCATGCCGGCGGCGAAGACCTTATATTCCCTCACCATGAAAACGAGATTGCACAGAGCGAGGCTTGCAGCGGAAAGATATTCTCAAGATACTGGATGCATAACGGCTTTATTACCGTAGATAACGAAAAAATGTCCAAATCAGCCGGAAACTTCTTTACAGTAAGAGAAATCTCCGAAAAATTCCCTTACGAAGTAATCAGATTTTTCATATTAAGCGGACATTACAGAATGCCTCTTAACTTCAGTGATACACTTATGCAGGCAAGCCAGAACGGCCTTGAAAGAATTAAGACAGCTGCTCAGTCACTCGAGCATTATATAGCTAACTGCACAACGGAAACAAAGGCCGACGATGCGGAAAAAGAGGCTGAAATAAACGGCTTCCTCACAAAGTTTGAGGCGGCTATGGACGACGATTTCAATACGGCAGACGCAATAACAGCTATCTATGAGCTTGTTAAATTCATAAATGTAAATATAACGGAAGGCTTCTCAAAGAAAGCTGCTCTTGCCGCACAGAAGATGTTCAATGAGCTTTGCTCCGTTCTCGGTATTCTCCAGTCCGAGGAAAAAGAGAAAGATGATCCCGAAAAGGAAAAAATCGAATCACTTATCGCTAAACGTGCGGAGGCTAAAAAAGCAAAGGACTTTGCGACAGCCGATGCCATAAGAGATGAGCTTGCGGCTATGGGAATTACAATCAAGGACACAAGACAGGGTGTTCAGTGGTTCAGAGCATGAGGTAAATAATGACAGACGAATTTTTTGCGGAAATATTAAAAAAAGAATATGACGGCGTTTCTCCGAGAGAGCTTTCTCCGCTTGTGCTTGCGTATATCGGTGATGCGGTTTATGAGGTGCTTGTCAGAACGAGAGTTGTTGCCGAAGGCAATGCACCGGTAAACAAAATGAACTCCAAGGCAAGACGCATGGTTAATGCCAAGGCACAGTGCAATGCTTATTTTGTTATGGAGGATAAGCTTACCGAGGACGAGCTTGCGGTGTTCAGAAGAGGCAGAAATGCAAATTCCTATACACACCCGAAAAACATGGATATTTCGGATTACCGTCATGCAACAGGTCTTGAGGCTGTTTTCGGCTATCTTTATCTGTCCGGACAGCAAGAGAGAATAACAGAGCTTTTCGAGCTTGCTTATCCGCTTGATACGGAGGAAAACTGATGAAAAACGATAAGGAAAAAGAAATAAATAAAAACCAGCTTGAGGGCAGAAATGCTGTCCTTGAGCTTTTAAGAAGCGGCAGGGATATAGAAAAAATAATAATCCAGAAGGGCAATGCCGAAGGCACAATAAGACGTATTCTTGCCATGGCAAAGGAACAGGGCGTTGTCGTTCAGGAGGTTGTTAAGCAGAAGCTTGACGATATGAGCCAGACAAAAAACCATCAGGGTATTATCGCACTTGTGCCGGAGCATGATTATGCCGAGGTTTCCGATATTCTCAAAAGAGCGGAAGAAAAGGGCGAAAAGCCGTTTATTGTCATACTCGATAACATAACCGATCCGCATAATCTCGGCGCGGTTATAAGAACGGCAGAATGTGCCGGAGCACATGGTGTTATCATTCCCAAAAGAAGAAGTGTCGGCCTTACCGCCGTTGTCGGAAAAACATCTGCCGGAGCTATCGAATATATGCCGGTTGCGAGAGTAACGAATATATCCAAAACAATAGATGATCTTAAAAAAGCCGGTATATGGGTTGCCTGTGCCGATATGGGTGGAGATGATTATTTCGATGCCTCTCTTGACGGTGCAATCGCAATAGTTATCGGCTCGGAAGGCGACGGAGTAAGCCGTCTTGTAAAGGAAAAATGCGATTTTGTTGTTTCAATGCCGATGTACGGAAAAATATCCTCGCTTAATGCCTCTGTTGCTGCCGGATTGCTTATGTATGAGGTAGTAAGACAAAGACATTATAAATAAGGAAGCAGGTATTTTTTAATGACAGAAACAAATTTCAGTGAGCTCTCCGACGAAAGTGTTGTTGTGCTCGCAAAGGACGGAGATACCGCCGCCCTTGATTACATATTGGAAAAATATAAGCCCTTGGTTAAGGCAAAATCCAGAGCATATTTTCTTAAGGGTGCCGATAACGAGGACATAATACAGGAAGGAATGATCGGTCTTTATAAATCCGTAAGAGATTTCAATGCCGAAAAGTATTCTTCATATAAAGCTTTTGCGGAGCTTTGCGTAAACCGACAGGTTATAACCGCCGTTAAAGCGGCAACAAGACAGAAGCATACGCCGTTGAATGATTATGTTTCACTCAATAAACCTGTTTTTGACGAGGATTCGCAGGAAACAATTATTGATAACATAAAGGCAACGGAATCCGATAATCCCGAAACAATGATGATAGGCAGAGAGGCAAGGGAAGGCATAGAGGAGCATTTGATTAAAAATCTCAGCCGTTATGAAAGTACGGTGCTCAATCTCTATCTCGAAAAAAAGTCCTATGCCGATATTGCCGCAATAACGGGAAAACCGGAGAAATCCGTTGATAATGCACTCCAGAGGATAAAGCGTAAGCTTGAAAAATATCTGGAGGTTTAAAACAGAAGACTAATTTTTTCAGACTCCGTTTCTCTAAGTGACGGAGTTTTTTCTAATATATCCAAAAAGCTGTGCAATGCCGGGTTTTCGTTGCTGTTTTGCCATGCCGCTATTATTTCCTCGTCTTCGTCTTCGCCGGCAAGCGGAATGAACACAAGGTTATCGGCATTATAAAGCTTGTCTGTGCAGTAATCCGGAAGTATTGAAATTCCTTCTTCTGCGGCAACCATCATAAGAATGCTTTCCGTATCGGCAGAGCGGAAGAGTATGTTGGGCTTGTAGCCGGCGTCCTTATAACGCCGCATAAACAGTGAATCGCCGTAGGAATCGTTTGATGCGTCCGGTGACATATAAAGTATATTTTCGCCTCTAAGCTCCCATCGGCTCAACTGGTTACGCTGTGCAAACGGATGTCCGGGATACAGAGCAACAACAAGCCTTGCTTTTTCGACTGTCTTGTAGGCAATGTCCGGCTGTTTTTTCAGGTTTGTGCTGTCCCAGGTAAATATAATGTCGTATTCGTGGTGCATAAGGCCGGCGGCAAGCACGTCGGTCGAACAGCGGTAAAATGTAATGAGCACATTGCTGTTTTTCTGATGAAAGTGCCGCATAAGCACAGAAAGATTGCTTCGCTCATATCCGCATACATATCCTACACGAAGTGTACCGATAAGACCGGTTGCCGCATCATGCACACGATCGGCGGCACGGTTCATACGTTCCAGAATTGCCTTTGCCTCAATAAGAAAAACCTTTCCGGACGGAGTAAGTGTTACCGGACGGGTGTTTCTGTTGAATAATGTACAGCCGAGCATTTCCTCCAGAAGCTTTATCTGCTGGGTAACAGCTGTCTGAGATATATAAAATTGCTCGGCGGCCTTGCTGAAGCTCTGGTTTTCTGCCGCGGCAACAAAATATTTTAACTGGTTTCGGTTCATGGCTTTTCTCCTTATTATTTTATATTATAAGTTTTTCTTATTTTATCATAGAAAAGCGGTCGTTGTAAACGCTGTTTTTAAGTAGTAAAATAAGTATATCTTTTACAAATGGGGTGTATTTATGAACCGAGAATTATTTCGTTCCAGACTCGGATTTCTTCTGGTAAGTGCCGGCTGTGCAATCGGTATCGGCAATGTTTGGAGATTTCCGTATGTTGTGGGACAAAGCGGCGGCGGCTATTTTGTGCTGTTTTATCTAATCTGTCTTTTGATAATGGGCGTTCCTGTACTGACTATGGAGCTTGCGGTTGGCAGGGCAAGCCGGAAAAGTGCTGTCCTTGCATATAAAACGCTTGAAAAGCCCGGACAGAAATGGCATATACATGGCTGGTTCTGTATGATCGGCTGTTATCTTCTTATGATGTATTATACAACGGTAGCCGGCTGGATGGTCGATTACTTTGCCGAATTTATTAAAGGCACGTTTGTTTCCGGAATGACGTCCGATGCGGTAAGCGGCGTGTTCGGCGGACTTCTTTCCAATCCGGGCAAAATGGCATTCTGGACAGAGGTGGTTGTTGTTGCCGGATTTATCGTTTGCAGCTTTGGTTTGCAGAACGGACTTGAAAGAATATCTAAAGTAATGATGCTTGCTCTTCTTGTTCTTATTGTCGTTCTTGCGGTGCATAGCCTTATGCTTCCCGGTGCATCGGAAGGTATGAAATTTTATCTTCTTCCTTCTGCCGAAAGCATAAAAGCAAACGGACTCGGAAACGTAATTCTTGCGGCAATGAACCAGGCGTTCTTCACACTCAGCCTCGGTATTGCGGCAATGGAGATATTCGGCAGCTATATGGGCGATGAGCATACGCTCGGCGGTGAGGCAATACGTATCTGTGTACTCGATACATTCGTTGCACTTATGGCAGGAACAATTATTTTCCCTGCATGCTTCTCCTTCAATGTATCTCCCGATGCGGGCCCTTCGCTTATATTCGAAACGCTTCCTCAGGTTTTTGTTAATATGGAAGGCGGACGTCTTTGGGGGGCATTGTTCTTCCTCTTCATGGTTTTTGCAAGCTTTTCAACCGTTCTTGCGGTGTTTGAAAATATTATTGCGATTTGCATGGATACATTCGGCTTAGACCGTAAAAAGGCGGTAATAATAAACGGAATTATACTTGCGGCAGCAAGTCTTCCTTGTGTATTCGGCTACAATATATGGAGCAATCTTCATATAATCGGTGCAAGAGATGTGCTTGACAGTGAGGACTTTTTGGTAAGCAACCTTCTTCTTCCGATAGGCTCGCTTGTATATCTTCTTTTCTGCGTAAGTAAATGGGGCTGGAAGTTTGATAATTACCTTGCCGAGGCAAATAAGGGTAACGGAATAAAGCTTTCGCCTAAGCTTAAATTCTATTTTAAATTTGTTTTGCCTGTATTGATTATCATAGTTCTTTTACAGGGATTGTTATAAATGATAAAAGACGGAAATCGTTTGATTGCGGTTTCCGTCTTTTTTGTATTAAAATACAATGAAATTTTATACTTGTTATAACTTGTAAATAACGTATTTTAGTGGTAATATATTTGTTGTATTAAATTTTTGTAAAGGATAATGTCTATGGAAGAGGGAATACGCGGCATGGCAGGAAAAGTTAAAATCCGTACTTTAAGTAATTTTACCATTATAGTGACAGTGGCTCTGGCAGTACTGTGCGTTGCCGTTTCATCTTTGGGTTTTACAAAATACTCCGTACTCCGCAGTGCAACACAGGATTATATATCCTGCGAATCTGCTGCAAAGGAATTGCAGGAAGGCTCGGATACACTTACAAAGCAGGTTCGTCTTGCCACCGCAACCGGAGAACAGAAATACATAGACGCATATTTTGAAGAGGCAAATGTTGTTAAAAGCAGAGAAAAGGCTCTCGATGATCTTGCGGCACTGGACGGAAGTCCGGAGGCAATGGATTCGCTTAAGCTGGCACTTTCGGAATCCGTTAAGCTTATGCAGACAGAATATTATTCCATGCGTCTGGTTGAGGAGGCAATAAATGCTGATGCGTCGGTCTGGGCGGAAGAAATAAAAAATGTCGAGCTTTCGGAAGAGGATAAGGTACTTTCGCCGAAGGACAAGCTGGTTAAAGCGCAGAAATTAGTCATTGATATAGATTATGAAAACGCTAAAGAGGAAATTTCAACGGACGTCAATGCTGCATTGGATAAGCTTACGGAGGAAATAGTTGACCGCCAGAGCAATGCCGCAGATATTTTTTCGAATGTTTTTGAAACCGTTATTTTGTGTGTTGTTATTTTTGCATTAATGATGCTTGTTGTCTGTCTTATTATGCGTTATTGGGTTGTAAAGCCTTTGCTTAATTACAACGATTGTATTCAGCATGGCGAGATATTCAAAATAAACGGTGCAAACGAGCTCCAGACGCTTGCAAAAACATATAACAGCGTTTATAAAGAAAACGAAGAACGAAGTATGCTTATGAAGCATAAGGCAGAGCATGATCCGCTGACGGATCTTCTTAACAGAGGCTCATTTGATAAAATTCTCAGCCTGTTTGAGAAGGATAAAAGTAATTTTGCATTGATTTTGATAGATGTTGATACATTTAAAAGTGTTAATGATACATATGGCCATGCTGTCGGAGATATTATATTGAAAAGGGTTGCGGAGCTTTTGACAACCGCTTTCCGTTCTATCGACTATGTATGCCGTATCGGCGGTGATGAATTTGCCGTTATTATGGCCGATATGACAACCGACCTCAGTTATACAATCACAGATAAAATTGATGCGGTAAACCGTCAGCTTGCGGTTACGGAAGAAGGCATTCCGGCAGTTTCGCTCAGCGTAGGCGTTGCGTTTACCGATAGGAAAAATCCCGGTGAAGACCTGTTTAAAGATGCGGACAGTGCCCTTTATTATACAAAGGAGCATGGAAAGCATAGTTGCAGCTTTTATCCTGCTGAATAAAATTTACTATAAAAGACGGATAACATTATGATATGTTTCCGTCTTTTTCGTATTACCTGTTTACTTTTTTCTTGTATTCTTCGCCCCATGTCCACATGGCGTCCAGTATCGGCTTAAGACTGTATCCAAGCTCTGTCAGCGAGTATTCGACTCTCGGCGGAACCTCCGGATATACTGTACGAGTAATAAGCTCGTTTTCCTCCATCTGGCGGAGCTGTGATGTCAATACCTTCTGCGTTACGTTTCCTATTGATTTTTTCAGCTCTCCGAAGCGTTTTGTTCCGGTCATCAAATCCCTTAATATAAGTACCTTCCATTTATCGCTTATGAGCGTAAGAGTTGTTTCGACAGGACAGGCAGGGAGCTTGGTTTTGGTTGTATCCATATAAAATCCTCACTTTACGATAATTGTTATTAATATTTTACATCAATATGAAAGTGATTTGAATACCGATTTTTAATATTTTATCAAATTTTTGTTCTCAGAATTTACTATTATGTTGTAGAATATAGGCTATATTTATTAACCGTAAATATAGAGATTATCGAAAGGAGTTTTGTTATGAAACAATATGCTGTCGATGGATTTCCCGTCATTTGAACTTAAGAAAATTCCTGTAACCGATGAGATAATAAAGGCAATAGGTATAGAACCGGTTGAGGTATACATGGGTGCAGACACAGTTTGTGTGCTTGAAAATGAAGAACAGGTAAAATCAATAATTTCCAATCAGGAGCTTGTCAGAAATATTGACGGAGTATGCCTGCATGTAACGGCAAAGGGCAATGAATATGACTGTGTAACACGTACATTTGTACCTAAATGCAATGTTGCCGAAGATCCCGTATGTGGCAGAGGACATTGCCATGTAATACCGCTTTGGGCAGAAAAGCTTGATAAAAATGAGCTTACAGCCTATCAGTTGTCGGCAAGAGGCGGTGTATTGTATTGTAAATTTAACGGTGAAAGAACTATACTCAGCGGAAAAGCCGCACTTTATTCCGCTTCTGAAATATTTGTGTGAACTGAATTTAATCAGCTGATGAATACATGATTACTAAAAGACGAAATCACTTAGGACAACCTTTAGATTTCGTCTTTTTATTTATTTCAAATATAATAGTTACCTTTTGGTAACTACGGCACAATATTGTGCGTACTTTACGATTGCCGAACTCCGTATTATCATTTAATCATCAAATGAATAACAAATATATTTACGGAGGTAATCAAAATGACAAAAGTAGTTGAGTTTTTAAAGGAAAATCCTGTACAGTATCTTGCAACGGTAGGCCGTGACGGAAAGGCAAAATGCCGTCCGTTTATGTTTGCCGGAGAGATGGACGGAAAGCTTTGGTTCTGCACAAACAGCACAAAGGAGGTTTATAAGGATATGCAGAATAATCCCGAAATAGAAATCTCTGTTTCAAGTCCTACATATGCCTGGATTCGTCTTAATGGCAGGGCTGTGTTTGAAAATAATATGGCGGCAAAGAAAATGTGCATTGCCAATCCAATAGTAAAAGGTCAGTATCAGACAGCGGAAAATCCTATTTTTGAGGTATTCTATCTTGAAAATCCTCACGGAGTGATTGCTGATTTTTCGGGAAATCCTCCTTACGAATTTTAATTGAAATGCTTATAGCCCGCAGTTTTCTGTCGGGCAATTTCTGCGTTGATGCTTCCGTAATTATTATGAAAAGAGGAGCTATGTATGAACCAAAATGAACGAAGGCTGTTTTTGATAAAGGAACTGCTTGCCGAAAGAGCAGAATACAAAGATATTGAAATACCAAAAAATTCGGACGAACAAAAGCTTTTACTTCGTGCACTTATGAATGTCCGTTTACCGAAGAAAATCAATAAGGAATTTCTGACGGTACAAAACGAATATCTGTCTGCCGAAATTTCCGAAAAAGGCATAACCGATGTTTCGGAGCTTGAGCCGATACAAAACGGACTGTATATATGGCAGGGCGATATAACAACGCTGAAATGTGATGCAATCGTCAATGCGGCAAACAGCGGCATGACCGGCTGTTATGTACCTAACCACAGATGTATTGATAACTGCATTCATACCTATTCGGGAATACAGCTGAGAAATACCTGTGCGGAAATAATGAAAAAACAGGGACAAAGCGAACCTATGGGAACGGCAAAAATAACTCCGGCGTTTAATCTTCCGAGCCGATACATAATACATACTGTCGGACCGATTATAAACGGACACGCTACAGAAAAGGACTGTAAGCTTTTGGCTGACTGTTATAGCTCCTGTCTTGAGCTTGCCGCGGATAACGGCTTGGAGAGCATTGCATTCTGCTGTATCTCCACAGGTGAGTTTCATTTTCCCAACGACAAGGCGGCTGAAATTGCGGTAAATACCGTAAAAAGCTTTATGAATAAAGAAACAAGCGTAAAGAAGGTGATATTCAATGTTTTCAAAGATATGGACAAGGAAATCTACACAAAGCTCCTCAAATGATGTTGAACGCTTAAAAAATGCCATTGATAATGCCGATTCTGTCGTAATCGGTGCCGGAGCAGGTCTTTCGGCATCAGCCGGATTTACTTACAGCGGCGAACGGTTCGATAAATATTTTTCGGATTTTTCGGCCAAATACGGCTTTAAGGATATGTATACCGGCGGATTTTATCCATATTCGTCGTTAGAGGAATACTGGGCTTTCTGGAGCAGAAATATTTATGTGAACAGATATACGGACGCACCGGAGCCTGTTTATGACAATCTGCTTGAAATAGTCGGCAATAAGGATTATTTTGTTATAACAACAAATGTTGACCACTGCTTTCAGAAGGCCGGCTTTGATAAATACCGTCTGTTTTATACACAGGGCGATTATGGGCTTTTCCAATGCTCTGTTCCATGCCATAACAAAACCTATGATAATGAGGAGGCTGTAAAGCTTATGCTTGAACAGCAGAATGACGGCAGAATACCTTCCGAGCTTGTGCCGAAATGTCCCGTATGCGGAAAGCCGATGTCAATGAATCTGCGTTGTGACGATACCTTTGTTGAGGACGAAGGCTGGCATATGGCGGCGGAAAGATATGAAAATTTTCTGAATTCAAGAAAAAATCAGCATATTTTGTTTATTGAGCTTGGTGTCGGCTATAACACTCCGGTCATAATCAAATATCCTTTCTGGCAGATGACCGCCAAAAATCCGAAGGCAGTCTATGCCTGTATAAACCGACAGGAGGCAGTCTGCCCGAAGGAAATACAAAGGCAGTCGATATGTATAGAAGGGGATATTGGTGAGATTTTGCAAAATTTAAATAAATAATATAGTGGCAGACGGTTTGACTTTTAAACCGTCTTTTGTTATATTATAAGTTAGTATATACTAACTTAATTTATTTCAAAAACAGGTGATTCGGCTATGAAATTTTTAGTATTTGGTGCAGGTGTGCTCGGCTGTAATATTGCAAGAAATCTGTTTCGTGCAGGAAAAGATGTAACATTACTGGCTCGTGGAAACTGGGCAAAGGAAATTAAAAAGAACGGACTGCGAATTAAGGATAAATTTTCTCTACGTATGTCGGTCAGCCGCATTCCGATTGTGACCGAGCTTAAGCCGGAGGATAAATATGATGTGATTTTTGTTGCAATGCGGTATACACAGATAGATTCGGTTATGGATACACTTCGTGCAAGCTTTGCTAAAAATATAATATTTGTCGGCAACAATGTACGGGTAAAAGCAACTGTGGATTTATTGCCGGAGAAAAATGTTCTGTTTGCTTTTGCACTTTCTGCCGGACATCGTGAACATGACCGAGTTGTGTCAATCGACCTTAAAAAAATTACCATTGGTCAGCTTTCGGATTCACCGTCAAATGAAAAGCTTATCAGAAAAATTTTTACCGACACAAAATATAAAGTGGTTTATGAACCTCGTATGGAGGATTATCTTCTCTGCCATGCGGCTTTTGTAATTCCGGCGGCCTTTGCATGCTACAAAACAAAGGGCAATCTGAAAAAGCTTAAGGGTAATACGGTATATATGAACCGAATGATCGATGCAAATATCGAAGGCTATCGTGCAATTAAAAATGCCGGCCACCAAATTCTGCCGAAAGAGGATGCCGAATTTGAAGGCCCGAAATATCGCAAAACCTGTCTGCGTTTTTTCAAGCTTATGTGTGCAACAAGCCTCGGAAAAATCTGTGCCTCGGACCATGCCATGAATGCGGTTGAAGAAATGAATGTACTGAACAGAGATTTGAAACAATTCTTTGATGAAAACGGAGCAAAATATCCGGTATGGCGTAAGCTTGAAAAAGGAACAAATGGGTACATAAAATAATTATAATTTTTTCAGACTGTATACAAAGTTATTTTCGTACAGCGGAAGGTATTAGGAAACGATAGTCATGACTTTCGTAAACGAAAGTTGCTCCGCAACTGTGCCGTCTTGCACAGTCAGTGGTTTCCTAAGTGGAATCCATACTGTCATGACTTTTGCTTTGAAAAAGCAAAAGCGGCTTTGCCGCCGCACTGTCTTGTACGGTCAATAGACGGGATTCACTTCCGTCGAGGAGAATAGCTTTAGTCATGACTTTCGCAAGCGAAAGTGGCTTTGCCACCACGCTATCTTGCGTGGTCAATAGTTTCAAGGCTTTTTAGCCGATGGAATGAGCTATTCATGCTTCTGTTTAAACAAGTCGAAATCCTGATTTCGACTTAAGTATTGACTTTTTTTAAAACAGGAAATATAATTACTGAATAAACGAGTAGCAGATTTGCGTAAGTCCGGTTTGCTGTTCGTTTATTTTTTTATTTTAATATTTTATTCAAAGTGTGTAGCTCATCAGCGTAAGTCCAACTTATGTGATCTGCTGCACTTTTTTTATGCTAAAACAGGAGGTTTAAACAGAATGTCGGAAAACAACAAAATGAGAGAAATGCCTGTAAATAAGCTTACGATTCAGATGGGTGTACCTATGATTCTGTCCATGGCGTTGCAGGCGGTATACAACATTGTGGACAGTGCCTTTGTCGGCAACATGAGGGTCGGCAGTGAATCGGCGTTAAACGCACTTACGCTGGTGTTTCCTGTGCAGATGCTTATGGTTGCCGCCGGAGTAGGAACGGGAGTAGGAACAAACGCCTTGTTGGCAAGAACTCTCGGACAGGGCAATACAAAAAAAGCAGCAGATGTGGCCGGAAACAGCTTGTTTCTCGGTATAGTCATTTATATTGTCTGTCTGCTGTTCGGCATATTCGGCGTAAAAGCCTATATCTCGACACAGACGGTCGATCCGGAAGTTCTTTCGATGGGAATTGATTATTTAAGAATATGCTGTGTAATATCCTTCGGAATTATATTCTTTTCTTTATTTGAAAAATTGTTGCAGGCTACGGGACGCTCCCTTTATTCAACAATAGGACAGGTCGCCGGTGCGGTTATAAATATAATACTCGATCCTATAATGATTTACGGAATCGGCCCTGTACCCGAAATGGGCGTAAAAGGTGCGGCATATGCAACGGTTATCGGTCAGATAGCCTCGGCAGTAATATTGTTTGTTTTTCATATTAAGTTAAATAAAGAATTTGACCACAGTACAAAGCATATAAAACCCAATATAAAAATAATTAAGGAAATATATGCGATAGGCCTTCCTGCAATCATTGCACAGGCGCTTATGTCTATAATGGTGTACATTATGAATCTTATTCTTAAATTCAATCCGTCGGCACAGACAGCCTATGGCTTATTCTATAAGGTTCAGCAGTTTGTTTTGTTTATGGCCTTCGGCTTAAGAGATGCAATTACACCGATTATAGCCTTTGCCTATGGAATGAGGAGCAAAAGCAGAATTAATTCGGCGATAAAATTCGGATTATTGTATACAGTTATACTTATGGTTATCGGTGTGGCAATTACCGAAATTTTTCCGGAATCTTTTGCTACGCTGTTTAATGCCGGACAGTCGAGAGCTTATTTTATAAGTGCAATGAGGATAATATCCTTAAGCTTTATATTTGCCGGAATAAATGTGGCATATCAGGGAATTTATCAGGCATTGGACGGCGGAATAGAATCGCTTGTTATTTCCGTTTTAAGACAGTTTGCAATCATTCTGCCGCTTGCGGGAATATTCTCTTTGCTTGTCATAAACAGCGGAATGTCGGTTTCGTTAATCTGGTGGGCATTCCCGATTACGGAATTAATATCATGTGCCGTAGGATATGTGTTCTTAAAGAAAATAAGAAGGTCGAAAATCAATGTTTTAAACTAAGGGGGATTGCTTTATGCCAAAAAATATTATAACTATCAGCAGAGAATTCGGAAGCGGCGGACGATTTATAGGTGAACAGATAGCCGATAAGCTTGGATTTGCATATTACGATAAGGATATAATTAACCGCATAGCCGAAGAATCCGGCTTATCTCCCAATTATATTCAGGAAAATTCCGAGCTTTCTCCACGAAAGGGACTGTTTGCATATGCACTCTCCGGTCGTGATATAACCGGAAAGTCGGTGGAAGATATGCTCTATGAGGCACAAAGGAATGTAATTTTGGAAATAGCGAAAAAGGGCAGCTGCGTAATTATCGGAAGAAATGCCGACTTTATTTTAAAGGACAGAAACGATGTGCTCAATGTTTTTATATATGGCGATATACCACAGAAAATACAGCGTATCTGTAAGCTGTATAATGTTACGGAAGATGAGGCCGTAAAAATGATGAACGATATAGATAAACGCCGTATGGCCAATTATAATTTTTATACCGAACAGAAATGGGGAATGGCGAGCAATTATACCATTTCGCTTGACAGCTCAAAGCTTGGCTGCGAAATGTGCCAAAAAATTATAATCGACTGTACAGAGCTGTAATTAAATATTTACGAAAAAGCCTTTTCTTACGGCAACATAAAAATTCACCTTTGCCTCGTTATCCGTAATCGGAATATTGATACGGCCGGGATATATAACCTGTCTGTTGGGAAAATAATCCGTTGTAAAGCATGGAAGGGAAGAGGAGTTGACCAGCTCGTTAAACACAGTATCATCTGTCTGCACCAAAAATTTTGATGCAGGCATTTTTGTGCGGCAGAGTGTGTCCCAAAAGCCCAACTCAGAACGGAGAAGAAAGTTAAAGCCGTTAATCTGTTCAAACGAAAGCTGATTATACTCGGCAAGGGCATGACCTTCCGGAACGCATACAAACAGGTTTTCATTCATAAAACGGCTTGTTTCAAAGCCTTCTTCTGATATTTCAAATGGCAGAACCGCTATGTCGCAAAGCCTGTTTTTTACGGCATGAATAACCTCTTCGTTACTGCAAATGCTTGATGAAACGGTCATTCCCGTACCGGCGTTGTTTATTTTTTTCAAAAGCTCCCAAAGCGGTGCCGGAGCACAGGATTTTATCGTAATTGTTTTCAGCTTTAAATCATATGCCTGAACCTGTTGTACAGTCTGTTCGGCTTCATCAATAAGCTTTTTAGCATACTCAACGGCAAATCTGCCGGTTTCATTCAACTCAATTCGGTTTTTACTTCTTGAAAACAATGTTACGCCGAAGCATTCCTCTACATTCTGCATTGAGCGTGTAACGGAAGGCGTTGAAATGTGAAATTTTTCGGCAACCTTAGAGAGTGTTCCCAAATCGGCAAAGGCTGTAAACTGTTTTAATTCGTATAAATCCAACATATGTATTCCTCCTGTTACATTTCATATTTTGAAAAGCAGATTGCTATATTGATAGTGTACTTCCGTATCAAACCGGTGTAAAGTTATATTTGTAAAATAAATCTGATTTCAAAAAACGGAGGTAATTATAATGGAATATGTTACATTGAATAACGGAATAAAAATGCCTAAGCTCGGCTACGGCGTATATCAGACACCACCGGAAGATACAAAACGTTGTGTTCTTGATGCCATCGAAATCGGCTACCGCAGTATAGATACGGCACAGGCATACTATAATGAAGAAGGCGTTGGTGCGGCACTTGCGGAATGCGGTCTTCCAAGAGAGGAATTTTTCCTTACAACAAAGGTATGGATTACAAATGCCGGCTATGAAAAAGCAAAAGCGTCTATTTTGGAATCAATGAAAAAGCTCCGCACAGATTATATAGATCTTCTCTTAATCCATCAGCCCTTCGGCGATTACTACGGAACATATCGTGCAATGGAGGAGCTTTACGAAGAAGGAAAGCTTCGTGCAATCGGCGTATCCAATTTCGGTCCCGACCGTTATCTTGATTTAGAGCATTTTGCTAAAATCAAACCGGCAGTAAACCAGATAGAAACTCATGTATTCCAGCAGCAGAAAACAGCAAAGGAATATCTTGTAAAGCATGGCTGCCAGATTGAATCATGGGGACCTTTTGCCGAAGGCAGAAACGATATGTTTACAAATCCCGTATTAACCGCAATCGGAAATAAATACGGAAAAACAGCCGCACAGGTAGCACTCCGTTTTCTTATGCAGAGTGATGTTGTCGTTATTCCAAAGTCGGTACATAAGGAAAGAATGCAGCAGAATTTTGATGTGTTCGATTTCACACTCTCCGCAGAGGATATGACTGCAATCGAAAAGCTTGACAGCGGAGAAAGCTTATTCTTCTCACATTACGATCCTAAAACGGTAGAGTGGTTCATGTCTATTTTATAATGGTTTTTTAAGGAAAGAACTTACTCCGTTTTGTTTACAGCGTTTTTTTATTGTGATATAATTATACATGCATAAATGAATAAACGGACTTTATGTGATAAACAAAACTAAAGGTGTGTGAACGGATTCGGTATTCATGCACTTTTCGCTAATGACAACGGAGGTAACTTAAATGAGCTTTGAACTACGAAAATTTACGGCACCTGATTTTACTGAAGAAATTTTTGTCAATGCACCCAATGCAGTGCTTGCGGAATCACCATTCGATGCGGTCGCACCGGAGAATTATCATGCAATGAGCATATTTCCCGAATATTTTAAAATAAACGGACAATGGCTTCTTGCCGAAGAGAGCCGTATGGACTGCGTTCCGGTATATGAAAACGGTAAAATAATAGTTCGTGAATTTCGTCTGCTTAAAAAAGGCGACCTCGTTGTAACAGGCAGAACGGAAAAATGTGAGGACGGAATTTATGTATATCCTTACGGTTTCCATGAGGAAAGACAGGAACAGGACGTTTTCGCTTTCCGTCAGAACCGTTCCAGAGAAACAGCATATTCCAAGGATTATGACGATCTTTACGAGCTTTTGAAATATGAACGTGAGCATGGCAAAATCGTCTGGGTAATGGGACCGGCGTTTGCCTTCGATAACGACGCAAGAAACGCTTTTTCCAAGCTTGTTGCAAATGGATACGTAAACGCAATTCTTGCCGGAAACGCTCTTGCAACCCATGACCTTGAGGCGGCATATCTTTCAACAGCTCTCGGACAGAATATCTATACGCAGAAAAGCCAGCCCAACGGACATTATAACCACCTCGATACAATCAACAGAGTTAAATATCATGGCTCAATAGCTAAATTTATCGAAGAGGAGCATATCGACAACGGTATAATCTATAACTGTGAGAAATATAACATTCCTTATGTTCTTGCCGGCTCAATAAGAGATGACGGACCTCTTCCTCCTGTTTATGCTAATGTTTATGATGCACAGAACGCAATGCGTGACCAGATAAGAGATGCAACAACCGTTATCTGTATGGCAACAACCCTTCATACAATAGCAACCGGAAACATGACTCCTTCATACAGAGTGCTTAAGGACGGAACGGTAAGACAGGTTTATTTCTATTGCGTGGATATTTCCGAGTTTACGGTTAATAAGCTCAGCGACAGAGGCAGCCTTTCCGCAAAGGGAATTGTAACAAATGTTCAGGACTTTATTGTCAACTTAAGTAAGGGCTTGAATCTTTAATAAAATAGAATATATAATGTTTTACGGCCGTACAAATTTGTACGGTCGTTTTTGTGTTTTCGGTAATAAATATATAGCTTTTATTATGTTTTAAATGTATAATATATTATAGGTATTTATGTATAAAAGTATTTTAAACGGAAAACAAAGAATGGAGCAGTATAATGGAAAAGGCTAACCTGTTTAAACAAATCTTAAATGATTCAAATCAGTTGATACAGGTAAGAGATATAGAAACATTTTCTATGATATATGCAAATGAGCCTGCGAGAAAATTTACAAACCACTCCGATGCAGACTATGTCGGCAAATGCCTTTGAAGAGGATAGAAGAAACGCTTTTGCGGCAGGCATGGACGGACATATTTCAAAGCCGATTGATGTGCAGGTTCTGCTTGAAACATTAAATAAAATATTCCGGTAATCCAAAAACGAATTAAATCAAAAACGGAGTGCTTCGGCACTCCGTTAATTTTTGTAATTAAGTAATTTTTTTATATCATTAATATATTCAAGTAAATCGCTATTCCAATAACGTAGTAATTTCACGTCAAACAATCGTTGTATTTGATATATTTTGTTAGAGATGATGTATAAACTGTTTTTGGGTTGAATTTTAATTAACTTACTTCGATTAGTTACTTGTTCTGGAAAACTAAAATTTTTACTGTTATTAATAGTTGACTCAACATAGTTTTTATAGTTATCTAAAAGAATTTTACAGTTATATTTTAGTAAAGTGTATATACTCTTGTAAGTTTTTATTTCGCCGTACTCAGGCGAATAGTAATAAGTAAATTTACCATCAAAAGGGTTTAACATAATATGGCAATAGCAACTAATATCAACTATGCATCCGTGTATTTTTCCATTACCGCCAAAGGCTTTAACCGAATTTGAAATTGCAAATAGTTTTTGGTTGTATGGAGTTAAATTTCTTAAAAACTTGTTTATTACAATAATAAAAGTATCGTATAATTGTTTAACAGGTACATACGGTTCTATTTTGAGTATATTACCACCTTGAAGTATGTATATACAACCGGAACCTATAATGAAAAATCCATAATAACCGGAGTGTTTAAACACATATAATTCAGCCATATTTTTATTTAAAGTATTTTGTATTTTTTTTGTTCCGGTTAATACCTCCATAATATATCTGTAGTATGAAACATAATCCTCAATAGTTATTTTATAATAACCGTCGTTATAATCTGCAAAAGGGTTTTTTCTCATATAAATATCAGCTTTTTTAAAACTAACATTTTTATTTATATATCCAATTTGATTGTCTGCAAATATATATGCACTCTTTGTATCATTAAAAAATATCTTATTTTGATGATTATGACCATTAAAATATACGCAGTTAGCATCATATAGTCCATTTTCTTTCCAATCTGTTATTGGATTATGAGTAATAACTATTAAAATACTATTTGATTTTTTTGAGTCTTCAAGTGCTTTTTTATATACTTTTTCCCATTTTTTTGTTTCACAAATTTCTTGTTTTCTATCTAAAGCAGCCCCATATATATTATTATTTGCATTAAATTTATCATTGTATCCTGCGAAACCTGTACCACCAACTATTATTACATCCTTTAAATAATAGCAGTTTCTACGATAATTTCCAATATCTAACTTTGAAATGGTGTTTTCTAAAAAAATAATACCTAAGCTGTTGAAAAGCTTTCTATGGGTCTTAAAACAATCATTCTGGTTTTTGAAATTCCAGAATTCATGGTTCCCGATGATGGCATATACATTTAAAGATATTTTAGATTTGTTACATTGTCGCATAAATTCAGTGTAAAATATTTCAGAAACTCTAATATTGGCAGAAATATCTCCACCAAAAACAATAATTTGTTGATTGTGATGTTCGGATTTAAAATCCAAAGTTTTAAACAATTCTCTTGCAATTTTACATATATACCGTTTAACCTGTTCATCAGTAGTGTTGTCCTTATATTTACTAATAATTTTATGTGCTAAATGTATATCACTTATATAATATATATACTGCAAACTGGCGATATAAGATGAATAGTCATCAGAAACTTCAACAGGTTTTTGAAGTTTAGGAAATGTGGAATGCGTATTAACATCAACAACTGATGGCAATAAATTATCCTCAACTAAAAAAGCTTTATTATTTTCTAATTGATTTTTACATTGTTCGTAAATGCTCAAAACTTTCACCACCTTTAGTTTAAGTTTACATTAATTTGGAAGTATTTTCAATATTTTGTCTATATAAAAATAACGGCACTCAAAAACTGAGTACCGCCAGATTAATGTATCTATTATTTCTTCCAAAGTCCGTGAAGATTACAGTAAGCATATGCCTCAACGAGTTCGTCACCGTCTACAAGGGCAAATTCTGCCTTAGGCTCATCTGTGGGAGTAAGGCTCTTGAGCTGTGTTCCCTGTTTTGTCTGGATAGCGATAAATTTGATATAGTGAGCCTCTGTCATAGGGTGGATAACAGAACCGACAACAACAGATACCTTGTTTCCGTCAACAGTAACCTCTGGAACGTGTTTTTCAACGGCGGCATCAACAGAGCCGGGTACAAGCTCAGTCATTTTCTGACCGCAGCACATAACGGGTACACCGCTGGGATCGGCAAAAGTGATGATGTTTTTACAGTGTTCGCAGATGTAGAATTTCATAATTATTTTCCTCCTTTTTATGGGACTCTGTCCCAAACCCTGTGATCCTTTAAAAAGGGTCAACCTAAATTATAATTAATATATATTTTATAACCTTTGATAAGTAACTGATTAACGGTTTTCAACTTAAAGCGTACACGCCGCTTTAGTAATTTTCCTTGCGAACCTCGAAATATGATCTGGGATGAGCACATACAGGGCATACATCGGGAGCTTTTTTGCCGATTACGATATGTCCGCAGTTGCGGCATTCCCACATAGTTTCTTCACTCTTTTCAAATACCTTTTGCATTTCGATGTTGTTAAGAAGGGCACGGTATCTTTCTTCGTGAGCCTTTTCGATTTCGCCGACCATACGGAACTTTTCGGCAAGGTCTGTGAATCCTTCTTCTTCGGCAACTTTGGCAAATTCAGCATACATATCTGTCCATTCGTAGTTTTCGCCCTCAGCCGCATGAAGAAGGTTTTCTGCTGTCGAACCGATTCCGTTTAATGCCTTGAACCACATCTTTGCATGTTCCTTTTCGTTGTCGGCTGTGTGCTGGAATATAGCCGAAATCTGCTCATAGCCTTCTTTTTTTGCAACGCTTGCGAAATATGTATATTTGTTTCTTGCCTGGCTTTCACCTGCGAAAGCTTCCATAAGATTTTTTTCTGTTCTTGAACCTTTTAATTCCATAATCAATCCTCCTAATCAAGCAGTTTTTAATAACAATTATCATTTACTAAATGTTATCATATAACTAAAATAAATGCAATAGTTTTTTGAAAAATTGTTTAAAAAACTATACTAAATTATTAGTTAAGACTAACAATCTTTTTTAATATTTACTATGTTTTTATATATAAACTTACTCTTATATGACAATTTGTATTGACAAAATTCAAAATATTGATATAATACCATAGTATATTAGTAGGAATTTTTAAATGAAGTGGGGTATATAATTATGATAACCGGAAAAGAATCCGTAATGCAAAACGCTATCAGCAAAATTTCAGAAAACTATATTTATGACCATGAATTTCCGATTTACTGCGATAATATGCGACTTCCCAACAGAAGCGAAATTGTGTCGATAATAAAGGATATACAGAAGGTTGTTTTTCCGGCATATTTCTGCGGAAGCGAAGCAAGAGGAATGGATTCCAAGGAGTTTATCGAAAAAACACTTATTACAATATATTATCAGCTTAAAACACAGCTTGAGCTTGCTCATTCTCTTTGCAAATGCACAAGGGTAACAAAGGTTTTCGATTCTGACAGAATTGACGAGATTTGCAGTGAATTTATAAATGAAATACCTAATATCCAGAATAAGCTTATTAAGGACATTATAGCCAACTTCGAAGGCGATCCTGCTGCAACAAGTAAGGCAGAAATTATTCTTTCTTATCCCGGATTTTATGCGATTTTTGTTTACCGCTTTGCACATGAGCTTTATAAGAGAAATGTGCCTTTCATTCCCAGAATGATGACAGAACACGCTCATAGCAAAACCGGTATAGACATCAATCCCGGTGCGGAAATCGGCGAATATTTCTTCATTGACCATGGTACAGGTATTGTTATCGGCGAAACAACAACAATCGGCAACAATGTCAAAATATATCAGGGCGTTACTCTTGGTGCACTTTCACCGAGAAAGGGTCAGGTACTCTCCGGCGTAAAACGTCATCCTACCGTTGAGGACAACGTAACTATCTACGCAAACTCAACAATACTCGGCGGTGATACGGTAATCGGAGAAAACTCTGTAATCGGCGGTAACTCCTTTGTAACAGAATCCGTTGATAAAAACAGCTATGTGAGCATTAAGGCTCCCGAACTTATTATCAGAACAGACGATTAATCTACGGAGGCAGTACAAATGGAGAAATCGGTTAAAAAAGAAAGCTTTCTCGCCATAGCACTTCCGGCAATGCTGTGCTGTGCTTTATGGGGAAGTGCCTTTCCGTGTATAAAAATAGGCTATCGGTTGTTTGAAATAAACAGTGCAAATACTGCTGACGTAATATTGTTTGCCGGAATGAGATTTATTGTATCCGGCTTGTTGGTTCTGCTTATTGCTTTTATAGGCGGAAACGGCTTTATAAAGTTGAAAAAAGATGCTGTCGGCAGTGCACTTATTGTTTCATTGTCCCAGACCATACTTCAGTACGGCTTTTTCTATATTGGACTTACTCATACGACCGGCGTAAAGGCATCAATAATAACAGGCTCTAATGTATTCTTTGTTATACTGATTTCAAGTCTGCTGTTTAAGGAAGAAAAATTTACATTAAAAAAATTTATCGGTGTTGCGGTTGGTTTTGTCGGCGTTGTGCTTGTCAATCTGACCTCAGACGGAAGCGGAGCAGGACTTACATTAAACGGTGACGGCTTTGTGTTGATTGCCGCAATATCCTATGGATTTTCGTCTGCATGCCTTAAAAAATTTTCGGCTAAGCATTCGACACTTATGCTCAGTGCCTATCAGTTTCTTTTCGGCGGCATAATACTTTCGCTTTTCGGACTTATGCTCGGAGGAAGGGTAACGCATTATACATTCAGCGGAATTATGATGCTTTTGTATCTCGGTTTTATTTCTGCGGCGGCATATTCGCTCTGGGGCAAGCTGCTTGCATCGCATGAGGTTTCAAAGGTAGCTGTATATGGCTTTACGAATCCTGTTTTCGGCGTAATATTCTCAAGAATTTTATTGCCCGATGAAAATTCTGCACTTGGATTGACGGTTATTTTAGCCCTTGCACTTGTCTGTACAGGAATATTTATAATCAACAGCAATGGAAACGAGATCCGAAAAAGACGATTAAACGGCAAAAATACAATATTTTATAAATATTAGTAGGGAAAAGACGGTTTTTACCGTCTTTTTTTACGTATATTTGACAATTTCAACAAATGAAATAATGTTTGTTAATTTATTTCTGTGTAAGGTTTTTTGTATGCAATACTTGTTCTTTGTATACAAATTGGTTTATAATAATATCCGTTATAAATTTTACTTAGAATTTATTGGAGGATAACATGGACTATATCAGTGTCAAGGCGAGAGCAAAAATCAATCTTACGCTTGATGTCACAGGCAAACGTCCGGACGGCTATCATGAGCTGAGAATGATTATGCAGACTGTGGAGCTTTATGACAAAGTGTTTATAAAAAAGATAGAAAAGCCTGTTATTAAAATAAAAACCAATCTTGAATGGCTGCCGACCGATAACAGAAATCTTGCATATAAAGCGGCGGAGATTATAAAAGAAAGATATGATATACCAGGCGGTGTTTTTATCGAGCTTAAAAAGACCATTCCCGTTGCTGCAGGTCTTGCCGGAGGAAGTGCGGATTGTGCGGCGGTGCTTTATGCAATGAACATACTCTATAATCTTAAAATAAAGAGAGAGGAGCTTGCGGCTATTGCGCTGGAGCTTGGCAGTGATGTTCCTTATTGCCTTATGCGGGGAACGGCATTGGCAGAAGGCAGAGGAGAAATTCTTACAAGACTTCCGGCCTGTCCGGAGGCATGGATTGTGCTTGCCAAACCGGCTGTCGGTATGTCAACAGCGGCGGTCTATAAGGCGATTGATGCAATCGACGGATATTCCCATCCGGATACTGAGGGAATGATAGATGCAATAAAAAAATCCGATATAAACGCAGTTGCCTCAAAGCTTTCCAATGTGCTTGAAAATGCCTCTATACCTATGTGTCCGATGATAGGCGACATCAAAAAAATGCTTTCGGATATGGGTGCGGTCGGTGTGCTTATGAGCGGAAGCGGCCCTACGGCCTATGGCATATTCAAGGATAAGGAAACAGCACAGAAAGCGGCAGACAATGTCAAAAAGACGTTTAACATACGAGATGTGTATGCAACAAAAATTTTCAATATATAAGGATTAAGAAATTACTTAAATCGATGGGGGTAAAATAATGAGTGAATATAAAGTAAAAATTGCAGAAAACGAATATCTTCCTTTGAGGGATGTTGTGTTCAACACACTTAAGGACGGAATACTTACAGGCAGACTTAAGCCCGGCGAAAGACTTCTCGAAAACCAGCTTGCTGAGGAGCTTGGCGTAAGCCGTACACCTATCAGAGAGGCTTTAAGAATGCTCCAAATTGAAAACCTTGTTGACCTTATTCCCAGAAGAGGCGCACAGGTTAAGGATATGAGCGAAAAGGACATCAAAAATGTTCTTGAGATAAGGAAGGTTCTTGAGGAGCTTGCCGCAGGTCTTGCCGCAGAAAACATCACCTCAAAGCAGATTAACGAGCTCAGAGAGGCACATAGAGGCTTTGTTGAGGCATTTGAAAGAGGGGATTCAAAGGACGCACTTGACTGCGATACAAAGTTCCATGATATTATTTTCAATGCAACAGAGAATGAAAAGCTTGTTCAGATAATAAGCAATATATCAATACAGATTTATCGTTACAGAATTGCATATTTAAGACTGCTTAAGAACATCAATGTTCCGAGCCAGCAGCATATCGACCTTATTGCGGCACTTGAAAGCAGAGATTCCGCTAAGGCAAAGAAGATAAGCAAGGAGCATATCGTTGAGCAGGCAAACGAAATACTTAAGTCACTGCATTATTGATTGAAGCTATGGGGCTTTGCCCCATACCCCATCACCCTTTAAAAAGGGTGAACCTAAACTTTATTGAAAATCATTTTAACAAATGATTTTCGGGAAGATATTATTTAATTTAAAACTCTGTATCAAATCGAACTAAGCAACCTTGCGACTTGTAAAGCCGTAAAATGAATTTGTAGGAATATGCTTAAGCATAAACTTTATTTCGATAAAATATTTAAATATATCTTACAATTCTTGATTATTCTCTTTTGATAGGCTAAAATAAATGTTATAAAATAAATGAAAAAATCATCTGAAGGATGTGGTCTAATGGAAGAGAGAAAACGAAGATCTTCGTCAAGACAGAGCCGTTCAACCGGTTCTGCGAGAGGAGCAAGAAATAATTCCGCAAATACGGATAATAATAATCAGCGAAAAAAGAGAAAGAAAAAACCGTTTTATATGGATAAACGTCGTCGCATGCTTGCCATACTTGCGGCAGTTGTCGTGCTTATACTTGCCTGTATAATCGGCTTTGCAACACGACGCAACGGCAGTGAGGTTCTGGTCAACGGCGAAAGTGCCGGTGTTATCAATACAAGGAAAATCACCGAAACAGACATCACCAACAATGTTACGGCGCTTATTGCCGAACAGGTCGGTACAAACGTGCAGATTATGGATGATATAAAGCTTAAAGGCGTTCATGTATCTGCAAAAACACAGGCAGTTGCACCGGAGGCAATGTTCACAAAGCTCCGTGATACGGTTGCTTATAACATAGAGGCATATGCCATTGCGGTCAACGGAAACGTAATTGTTACACTCCCGAATCAGGAAGCTGCAAATACGGTGCTCCAGTATCTTAATGACAAATATACTCCCGAAGGCGTTGAAAATGTTTCCATTTCATATTCCGAGGACGTCCAGATAGTAACTCAGTTTGTCGATACCTCAACGGTAATGACCGTTGAAGCGGCAGAAAACAAAATAACAGCCGGCGAAACGGTTACGGCAACACATACGGTTAAATCCGGTGAATATCTCCAGTATATCGCCAGCAGCTACGGTATGACATTGCAGGAGGTATATGAGCTTAATCCTAAGTTTAATTCAACACCGAATATATATGTAGGCGAAGAGCTTACCGTAAGACAGACAAAACCGCTTATCAACGTAAAAGCAACGGTAACAACTACGGAAACCGAAACAATACCTAAGGAAACCGAATATCAGTATGATAACACAAAGAGCAAGAGCTATCGAAAGATCGTTCAGCAGGGCTCGGACGGTACACAGCAGGTAACAAAGGAAACCGTATATATAAACGGAACATTGGACAGCGAAAACAATGTTTCATCGTCAACCGTAAAAGAAGCTGTTAAGGAAATTGTTATGATTGGTACGAATTAAAAAAGGAGTCTTAATTATGCCGCAGATTAGTATTAAAACAAATTTTCCTCTTACGGATCTTCAGAAAGACAAGTTAGCAAAGGACTCAGCCGATATACTTATCAATGAGCTTGGCAAGCGTGACAAATGGCTTTCTGCCGTTGTAGAGGATAATGCACATATATATTTGAGAGGTTCTCATTCGGCGCATACCGCCGTTGTCACACTTATGGTTTATAAGGAAATAAGCTCGGAATCTGCCGAAATATTCACCAACTCAATGACGGAGCTTATCACAGCGGAAACCGACATTCCAAGCGATCGTGTTATAATAACATTTATTCCTGTCAACCAATGGGGACTTGGCGGAAAGCTTACAGAATAAAAATATATTACCGTAGTTACATTTATTCAGTCTTGTAACTGCGGTTCTTTTTTTATACAAAAGTAAGTAAATTGTAAATTGAATTTTACTTAACACTGTAATAAAATTCATTTATTGATTTTAAACAATAAAATATTTAAGAATAGGGTGGTATTTAATTATGAAAAGCTTTAAGGATTTTGTTGCCGGTGCGCTTGTCGCAACAATAGCAGTCGGTGGTGTTACAACCGCATTTGCCCGTTCCGGAAATTTCAGCATTCCCGTTACATTCAGAAACATAAGCATAAAAATTGACGGAGATACTCTCATAACAGACAAAGAACCGTTTATTTATGACGGCACAACATACCTTCCCATCAGAGCCGTTGCAGAGGCAGTTGACAAAGAGGTAAGCTGGGACGATTCAACAAACACCGTTTCTCTTAAGTCATCAAAAAGCTCAAGCAGCTCAAAGAACGATAAGGACGATAAGGACGATGACATAAGAGGGACAAGAAAGGTTATTTACAACGACAACGACATAAAAATAACATTTACAGGCGTTGAAAAAGCAAGCCTTGGCGGTCAGAAGGTAAATCTTATTATCGAAAACAATTCGGACACAGATTATCGTTTTACAGCCAGAAACGTATATGTAAACGGTGAAGAAATATCTCCCGTATTCTCATGCTCGGTCGATTCCGGCAAAAAGGTTATCACAGACATGACTTTCCTTAAAGCAAGCCTTAATAAGAGCGGTGTCGAGAATATAGATTCAATCAAGCTTAAATTCCATATGATTGATGAGGATTCCATACTGGATTATGAGGACACAAGCATAATCAAATTTGATATAGATTAATTTTCTGTTCTAATAAAGCCGGATAAGCCATATATATTCCACTAAGGAGGGATAAATATGGTAAACAGGAAATACAACAGAGTTTTTGTTCTGCTTACGGGCAAAAACGGATTTCAGAATATAAACGGAAGCTGTGATATGGAGGTAATAAACGGAAAGGGCAGACTTTATGCTTATGTCGGAAAAATAGGCACTGTCGGCTCTTCCTGCTTTAAGCTGTATCTCATTGCTCCGGGAATAAAGCAGAGTGCGGCTGTCTTTGCCGGAGAGCTTAAGCTCAAAGGGCAAAACGGCATTCTCGAAACCAAATTCGATCCGCAGAATATGTTCGGAAGCGGAATAATGTTCGAGGACATAAGTGCCGCCGCTGTCTGCAAAAGCCGTATGCCGGAGGATATAATTCTCGACGGCTTTGTTTCAAATACATTTGAATATAAATATTCTCTTGAAATATATGAAAACGGCAGAAAATATACCGCCGAACCGACCGAAACCAAAGAATTACCGGTTGATATATATGTCACCGAAATGGAAAATGCCGAGGCAAAAGAAAGCTGTCCAAATGAAGAAATATCTGAAATTGAAACACCTGCCGAAAATGCCGAACAGAACGCCGAAATAACGGCGGCGGAAGCTGTGTCTGAAATTCCGCCGACTATGCCGTTCTATGACAATGCAGTCATTTCTCCGCATGATACATTCCGTGATATAGCAAGAAAATTCCGTCGTGAGCTGGAGCTTTTGGACGAGATGGGCATAATTGATAAAAACGAAATACTCAATGACGAGCCTGCTTCGGATAATAGTACAGTATCATACAATAACGAGGAAAATAAAGCCGAAGACGGTCTGTTTGCCACACATGAGCATCTTATAACCGAAGATTTCCGCCAATGGATAAAGCTCGGTTATCGTGAAGCATATACAACGGATATACCGCTCGGAATTTTGAGAAATACATATCTTCGTTACAGGGCGGCAAAGGGCGGCCACATACTTTTCGGAAAGGATAAGGAAAAGAGCTATGTTGCCGTTGCCGGAGAAATAACCGATTTGTCGGCCGCAAAAAACGGTTTTGACGAATTTATGCCTATAAAAAATTCGGAGAATATGGGATATTGGATAAAAGCAATATAGCATTTTGTCCTCTTTTGTGGTAGAATTAACCTAAAGGGAGGAGAGATACCATGGAAATTAAATTCGCTGACAGAATGAACCATTTTAAGGACGGTATTTTCACTGTTCTTAATGAAAAGAAAAGAGAATTAATAAAAGAAGGAAAAAAAGTATATGATTTTTCTGTAGGAACACCGGACTTTGTACCCGAAAAGGCGTCTATGGAGGCACTTTTGGAGGCTGCCCATGATCCTGCAAAATTCAAATATGCAATCGCAGATATTCCCGAGCTTACAGAAGCGGTAATCGGCTGGTACAAACGCCGTTACGGTGTTGACCTTGAGGCTGACGAAATCACTTCCGTAAACGGTTCACAGGAAGGACTTGCTCACATCGGACTTACGCTTTTCAATCCCGATGATGTTTGTCTTGTTCCTGCACCCTGTTATCCTATTTTCGAGATAGGGCCGTTCCTTTCGGGCGCACATATCGAATATTATCATCTTAAGGAAGAGAATAACTATGAGCTTGACCTCGATTCAATTCCCGAGGATATTGCATACAAAGCAAAGGCTATACTCGTTTCATATCCCGCAAACCCTGTTTCGGCAGCAGTAAGACCGGAGTTTTATCCTAAACTTATTGCATGGGCAAAGAAATATAACGTAATCGTTATACATGATAATGCTTATTCCGAAATGACCTTTGACGGCTATGAAGGAACATCGTTCCTTGCATTTGAAGGTGCAAAAGAGGTGGGTGTTGAGTTCAACTCACTTTCAAAGGCATATAATCTGACAGGTGCAAGAATATCCTTCTGTATCGGAAACAAACAGATTATTTCCGAATTCAAAAAGCTCCGTTCGCAGATTGACTACGGCGTATTCCTTCCGGTACAGTATGCCGCTGTTGCCGCTCTTAACTCTCCGATGGATAACATCATCAAAAACAGAGAAGAATACCGCCGCCGTCGTGAAGTATTAAGCAAGGAATTCGGCGAAGCCGGCTGGCCTGTAAAGCTCAGCACAGGCAGTATGTTCATGTGGACAAGAATACCCGAAAAATACAAATCATCGAATGATTTTGTTATGGATTTAATGGAAAAGACAGGCGTTATTGTAACTCCCGGTTCTGCCTTTGGCGAGGACGGAGAAGGCTATGCACGTCTTGCGCTCACTCATTCCGTTGAAGAAATAAAAGAGGCCGCAAAAGCAATAAAAGAAAGCGGAATATTCAGTAAATAAAATAAGCCGTGAAAAAAACTCCCTGTCCGTTTCGGATAGGGAGTTCTGTGTTAATCAAATCAATTCTGAGGTACGTTATATGTTGTGTTGAAGCTTAAACCGTTTACAACCCATACATCCGATAAATCGGGTGTTCCGTCTTCGCCGGCTCTGCAAACAAGATAATCTCCGTAGAAATGAGGAACAGCAAGTCTGTTTGTGTAAAGTATATCTCCCCATGCTGTTTCAACAGTAAGCTTATATTCTGTCGGAACAAACATAGCAAAGTTTGTGTTTGCCGAAGGAATTGCCTTTATATTGATGAATGTATCTTTTACGAAATCATCGGCTGTAAGAGGTGAACCGTCCTCTTTTGTATATGTAGCGATAACCTTTGACATTTTTGTCATCCACATTTCTCCGCTTATGCCTTTTAAAACAACGCTTTCGCCGTTGTCTGTTGCTGTATAATCTGTGCCTTCAAGGAAGTTTGTGAATGAATAATCCTTTGATACTGTCATTGCCTGAACAGTGTATTCTGTTTTTCCCGTTAAGAACCATTTGTCGGAATTAGCCGCAATATAGTCTTTAGCGTTCATTTCAATCTGTTTTGTTTCCTTTGAATAGTTAAGAATAACGGCTGCGAAGTCGTTTCTTGTTAAAGCCTTATCACCGATAGATGTGAGCTTTTCTGTGTCTAATTTAATATGAAGGTATTCTTTATATTTTTCAAATACAGCTTTTGCGTCATTGCCTGTAACCAATGAACCGATATTGAATACTGTGCCGTTTTCAATAATTCCGGCTTCCTGTGCTCAGTCAACGGCTGATTCAAACCATGTGCCATCGATGTTTTCAAATTTAGCTGTGTCTTTTCCTAAATTAGGTTTTTCGCAAAGAGTGTAAAGCACCTGTAATACCTGTTCAAGTGTTATCTCTGCATCTCCGTTGAACTCGCCCTTGTCATCGCCGACCATTATCTTGTTTTCTGTTACATAAGTAAGTGCCTCTGTGTAATCAGTAGCATTGTCTGCCGCAAAAACAGCAGTTGCCGATGAAACAGTGAGTATTGATGCTGTCAATACTGCTAAAAATTTTTTCATTTGTGCTCCTCCTTAATAAAAAACTGTAATATTAATGTATCATACGGTATAAATATAATCAATACTTGCCAAAGCTAAATATAAATGAAAAATATCTTAAGAAAATATTTCAAATTGTCGACTTATATTGATACGGAAAAATAAAGCAGTATAATATGAGTACATAAATTAAATATATTCCTAAAAATGATAAAGGGAGTGTTAAATATGAAGAAATCAATTAAGCAGAAAATTATTGTTTTAATGGCGGTATCGGCAATGGCACTTTCCGCCTGTGCAAAATCGGATACATCAACGCCTGACAGTTCAAAGACAGAAACAACGGACACAGCCTCCGATGCGGCAGATATTAATGCAGAGGACGAAGAAAAGCTTATTTCCGTACTTGTGGATATAAGAGACAATATGGAGGTCGGTACAGCCGGAAGCTCGCTCAAAGCCGTTCCTTTCGGTGCAGAGCTTCTTGATTGGAGCATAGACACAACAATGAATGCAAATGAAACAAAACAGGTTGTTGCCGAATGGCTCAGCGAGCAGGACTCAGATAAGCTTGCGGAAATAAACGAACAGCTTATGCTTGCCGGAAATACGGCAGTGGCACTTATCGGCGAAAGCGGTAAGGAGCTTATGGAGTCAGCAGGCTTTGAGTCCGAAAACTATCCATGGACAGACGCAAAAACCGATATTATAAACTCGGTTATGAACGGAGTAGGTTCGGAGGGCTCGGAAGAAAGACCGTCTGATAATACCGAGGCATGGAAAACCGATTTTGAAAAGAGCTTAATGGATAATTACGGATATTCCGTTGATCATTATGAGGACTTGGGTGACGGAATATATCAGGCGTATGTTGAAATAGACGGACAGGTTGTTCCGTATGTTACGGTTGATTCCGCAACAGGCGAATATCACGGATAAGAGTGGCAAAGACACTTAAGACGAAAAATAATAAAAGCAGGTGGTGCAAACCATCTGCTTTTTGTTGTTCACAATTAATCCTTGTCATTGTTGTCCTCAACGATTATTTCCGAATCGTCAATCTTTTCTGTCTTTATATCGCTGTTGTCTGCGTAAGGTATGTCGGATTCAACATATTCGGCATTTTTAACATCATCATCGGAAACCATTGTGCTCATAAGCTTGAATGTGCTTATTATAACAATAAGGTTCTGGACACCGTCGATAAGAAGGGCAAAACCGATAAGCCTTACAACGACATTTGTTATCGCAAACGGGTTGAGTATAAGGCATATGCCGAATACTATGGTGATGAGTGCGACAATCTCGATAAGCCACCATTTTTCATGGAGCATTCTTTTTGCGTCGAATCCGGCTTTTATCTTCTGTATGCCGTCTGCGGTAAGTATAATTCCGACAACAATAGGAAGTATCGGAATGATTATATCGGGATTTATTATAAGAATAAGTCCGACAGCCGCAAGAAATATGCCGAGAACAAGATTGAACTGATACGAAAATCCTTTTTCCCTGTTCTTAACGAAATCAACTATTTTCACAATTCCCCATATAAGAACGACCGCACCGATTGCATAACATATGGTAACAAGGGATGCATGCGGCCATGCAAGAAAGCATATGCCCATTATTATAAAAACAAAGCCGACCGTTATATAAGCAAGCAGTGCTTTTTTGATAAGTTCCATAAATATTACATCCTTTCAATGAAATTTCTAACCTGTTTTTACTAATTATAATCCACCAAAACTTTTTAATCAATACACACTAATTATATAATGTAACGGTTTAGAGCCGATTTTATGACGTTTATCATATCACTTTACCATGCTAATTCACTAATTCGATAATTTAATAAAGTAAATTATTGACTAACGACAACAGGTGAGTTATAATGTTGACATCAAAAATCAGGGGAGCAGAATTATGAACGAGAATATTATACATATCAGAAATGATGAAGAAGCAATTTTAAGCTTCAAAAATCTTTATAAAAAATTCGGCTATAAACAGTACAAAATGAGTAAGTTCGAGGAATATGACCTCTATGCCGAAAACAAAAACTTTCTTTTGAGCAGTAATATAATCACCTTTACCGACCTTAACGGAAAGCTTATGGCGCTTAAGCCCGACGTAACGCTTTCAATCGTCAAAAACATTAAGGACAGCGGAGAAACACAGAAGGTTTATTATAACGAAAACGTATACAGAGCAAGAAAGGGCAGCCACGAATTCAGCGAAATTCTCCAGACAGGCCTTGAATGTATCGGCGATATAGACCTTTATTCAACAGGCGAGGTGCTTATGCTTGCGGTAAAGAGCCTTATGCAGATTTCTGAAAATTATATTCTTGATATTTCCCATTCCGGTCTCATAAGCGAGCTTCTCGGAACTCTTCCCGAAGGAATGAGAGATTCCATTCTTAAATATATCGGTGAAAAAAATTCAACGGCAATCGAAAGAGAATGCGAAAGAGCCGGAATAAGCAAGGCAGTCACAAGAAGAGCTGTCCAGCTTGCCTCTCTTTACGGCCCCTTTGAGAAAATAACCGAAGAGCTTGAACAGCTTAGCATAAACGAAAAAACCGATTCAGCCATAAATGAGCTTAAGGGTGTTTATGAAATATTAAAGCTTTACGGCTGTGAAAAAAATATAAATATTGATTTTTCAATAATAAACGATATGAATTATTATAACGGCATAGTTTTCAAGGGCTATGTTGCCGGAATTCCTTCCAACATTCTTTCCGGCGGACGTTATGACAATCTTGTGCATAAGTTCGGCAAAAAGGCCGGAGCAATCGGCTTTGCGGTTTATCTGGATATGCTGGACTGGCTCAATCTTACCGATGAGGAAAACGATGCAGATGTGCTTGTTGTATATGACGACAGCGTTTCCGCAAAGGAGCTTACAGCCGCAGTGCAACAGCTCAGTGAGGAAAATTCATCGGTTGCGGTGCTTAAATGTATACCGGCAAACGGAAGATACGGAAAGGTTTACTGCATGACAGAAAGGGGGCTTGAGAGCATTGAAGGAAATAATTAATGTAGCTCTTCCCAAAGGACGACTGGGAGAGAAGGTATATGATATATTCGATAAAGCCGGATACAGCTGTCCGTCAATACTCGAAACAAACAGAAAGCTTATATTCGAAAGCGAAGAAAACAGCATAAGATATTTCTGGGTAAAGCCTTCCGATGTTGCGATATATGTCGAAAGAGGTGCGGCAGACATAGGTGTTGCCGGAAAGGATATACTTCTTGAGTATGAGCCGGACGTATATGAGCTTCTGGATCTCAACATGGGCAAATGCCGTATGTGCGTTGCAGGCCCTAAGGGCTTCAGGGACAACACAGCAAGGGCATTAAGGGTTGCCACAAAGTTCCCCAATATTGCCAAGCAGTATTATGCGTCACAGAGCCGTCAGATAGATATTATAAAGCTCAACGGCTCAATCGAGCTTGCACCTATTTTGAAGATGAGCGACGTAATAGTCGATATTGTCGAAACGGGAACAACGCTTAAGGAAAACAATCTTGCCGTTCTTGAGGAAATTCTTCCTATAAGTGCAAGACTTATTTCCAACAAGGTTAGCTATAAATTCAAAAATAAAGAGATAATGGAGCTTTGCGAAAGCATTAACTCCGTTTGCGGATTTGAGGGTGAAAACTGATGATTAAAATAATGGAATATTCAAATACATCGGCAGAAGAAATATTTGCAAGAGGCATTTCGGCAACAGGCGTAGAGGACATTGTTGCAGACATAATTGCAGATGTAAGAAAAAACGGAGATAAGGCTCTTTTTAAATATTGCGAAAAATTCGATAATACAGTTACTGACTGCCTTGAGGTAACTGACGAAGAAATAGAGGAAGCTTTTAATGCCGTTGATGATGAATTTTTGAGAATAATTAAACAGGCAAAGCAGAATATATACGACTATCACAAGCACCAGGTACGCAGCAGCTTTGTTGTTGCCGAAAAGGACGGAATAGTTCTCGGTCAGAAAATAATTCCGCTTGAACGTGCCGGTGTATATGTTCCCGGAGGCACAGCGGCTTATCCTTCAACGGTGCTTATGAATGTCGTTCCGGCAAAGCTTGCAGGCGTTAAGGAAATCGTTATGACAACTCCGGCAAAGGAAGGTAAAATCAATCCTGTTATTCTTGCCGCAGCAAAAACAGCCGGTGTTGACCGTATATTTAAGGTCGGCGGAGCACAGGCGATTGCGGCTCTTGCTTACGGAACTGAGTCGATTCCGAGAGTTGATAAAATAGTTGGCCCCGGCAATGCTTTTGTTGCAGAGGCAAAGAAACAGGTTTTCGGTATGGTAAACATTGATATGATTGCAGGCCCAAGCGAAATTCTTGTCATCGCTGATGGTACTTGTTCTGCAAAGACCGTTGCGGCAGATATGCTTTCACAGGCAGAGCATGATAAGCTTGCCTCAGCCGTACTCGTTACCGACAGCCGTAAGCTTGCCGATGAGGTTGCCGAGCAGATAGAGGCACAGCTCAGAATACTCCCCAGAGAGGAAATAGCAAGAGCGTCAATAGAGAACAACGGCAAAATAATCGTTGCCGACAATATAGAACAGGGCATAGAAATAGCCAACACAATAGCTCCCGAGCATCTTGAGCTTTGCGTAGACAATCCATTCGATTATCTCGACAGAATTAAAAATGCCGGTTCGATTTTCCTCGGAAAGAACTGTCCTGAGGCTCTCGGAGATTATTATGCAGGCCCTAACCATACACTTCCCACAAGCGGAACGGCAAGATTTTCAAGTCCGCTTTCGGTAGATGATTTTGTTAAGAAATCAGCCTTCACTTATTATACAAAAGAGGCTCTCGGAGCTGTATGCGAGGACATTGCATACTTTGCGGAAAAAGAAGGTCTTTCGGCTCATGCACGTTCCGCACTCGTAAGATTTGATAAGGCAGGCTTTTAAGGAGGTACGGCTATGAGCAGATTTATGGATAAAAAATATGCCTCGCTTGAGGAATATGTTCCCGGTGAACAGCCTAAGGATATGCAGTATATAAAGCTTAATACAAATGAGTCACCGTTTCCTCCTTCGCCAAAGGTACTTGAGGCAATAAACAGCGATGAGATAAATAAGCTGGAGCTTTATCCCGATCCGGTCTGTACCGGACTTACCAAAAGGCTTGCAGAAACCTACGGAGTTGAACCGGAAAACGTATTTATCGGAAACGGCTCTGATGAAGTGCTCAATTTCTCGTTTATGGCTTTCTGCGAGGACGGAGCGGCTTTTGCCGATATTACATACGGTTTTTATCAGGTATTTGCCGATCTTTACAATATAGATGCAAAGGTTATTCCGTTGAGAGCGGATTTCTCGATAGGCGTTGAGGATTATCTCAATCTTAACCGCTGTATTTTTATAGCAAATCCCAATGCACCTACAGGTCTTGTACTTCCGCTTGACTGCATAAGAAAAATAATCGAGTCCAATAAAGACTATGTTGTAATCATAGATGAGGCTTATATAGATTTCGGCGGTGAAAGCTGTGTTCAGCTTGTGAACGAATATGACAATTTGCTCGTTGTACAGACCTATTCCAAATCACGTTCTCTTGCAGGAGGACGTCTTGGCTATGCAATAGGCAATGCAGAGCTTATAGCGGATTTAACAAAAATCAAGTTTTCGACAAATCCTTATAATATAAACCGCCTTACGCTTGCGGCAGGCGAGGCATCTCTCAACGATGCGGAGTATTACAGAAATAACTGCCAAAAGATAATCGAAAACAGAAGATACACAACGACAGAGCTTGTCAAGCTCGGCTTTGAGGTGCTTGCGTCATGCTCAAACTTTGTTTTTGCAAGAACCGACCACATGGAAGGCGGCGAGCTTTATTTAAAGCTTAAGGCCAAGGGCATACTTGTCCGTCATTTCGATAAGGAAAGAATAAAGGATTATCTTAGAATAACAATAGGCACAAAGGAGCAGATGACAGCTCTTATCAATACATTGGAAACGATATTTAAGGAGGAAAACCGATGAGAACAGCGGAAATAAGCAGAAAAACCGCAGAAACGGACGTATATGTTTCTCTCTGCCTTGACGGAAGCGGAAACAGCGAAATTTCGACAGGCGTTGGTTTTCTTGACCATATGCTTACGCTTTTTGCAAAGCATGGACGTTTTGACCTTGTTGTGAACTGCAAGGGCGATGTTGATGTTGACGACCACCACAGCGTTGAGGATATTGCCATTGTTCTCGGACAGGCATTCAAAAATGCTCTCGGAGATATGCGTGGAATATGCCGTTACGGCGATATAATTCTTCCCATGGACGAAACGCTTATACTCTGTGCAATAGACATAAGCGGAAGAAGTTTTCTGGGCTATGGACTGGATATACCGACGGAAAAGGTCGGAACCTTTGATACAGAGCTTACAGAGGAGTTTTTTTCCGGCTTTGTAAGAAACCTTCCAATGAGCCTTCATATAAAACAGCTTGCCGGAACAAATTCACATCATATTATCGAAGGAACATTCAAGGCTTTCGGCAGAACATTGGCAAAGGCAGTTAAAATAGACGAAGAATTTGCGGACGAAATACCTTCTACAAAGGGCGTTCTTTAATACCGGCAAAGGGAGATGACATAATTGACAGCGATAATTGATTACGGAGTTGGCAACCTTTTTTCTCTGAAAAGCTCCTTTGCCTTTATCGGCGAAGAGGCGGTTGTTACCAACGATAAGGATATAATAGATAAAAGCGACAGAATAATACTTCCCGGAGTAGGTGCTTTCGGCGATGCGGCAGAAAAGCTTAGAGAAAGCGGACTGGATAAGGTCGTTAAGGAGCAGGCGGCAAAGGGCAAGCCTATACTCGGAATCTGCCTCGGTATGCAGCTTTTGTTCGATAAAAGCTATGAATACGGTGAATACGAAGGACTCGGACTTATAAAGGGCAATGTAAAGCCCATTGATGGCGTTATAGATAAAGGACTTAAAATACCGCATATCGGCTGGAACGGACTTATTTTCCCTAAAAATAAGGAAAAGAGCCGTATATATAAGTATACAAACGAAGGCGACTGTGTGTATTTTGTTCATTCGTATTATGCCGCAGACTGCGAAGAATCGGCTACTGCTTATGCGGAATACAGTGCTTTGCTTACGGCATCGGTTGAAAACGGAAATGTATACGGAACACAATTCCACCCGGAAAAAAGCGGAGAAGTCGGTCTCGGAATACTTAAGGCATTCTGTGAATTATAATGTGGTATTATAAAGGAGAAAAATATGTATATTATTCCTGCAATAGATTTATATAACGGCTGTGCGGTCAGATTAAAAAAAGGCGATTATGAGCAAATGACCGTATACAGCAATAATCCACCGGAGTTTGCCGAAAAGTTTGAAAAAAGCGGTGCTGAATGGCTTCACGTTGTCGATCTCGAAGGTGCAAAGGACGGAACAACGTCAAATATAGAAACCGTTAAAGCTATCGTTGAAAAAACAGGTATGAAGGTGGAAATAGGCGGCGGAATCAGAAACGATGAAACTGTCGATAAATATATAAATATAGGTGTTTCAAGAGTTATTCTCGGAACAGCAGCAGTCAAGGATAGTGCATTTCTTAAAAGAGCGGTTAATAAATACGGTGATAAAATTGCCGTAGGCGTTGACATCCGAGATGGACTTGTGGCTATAAAGGGCTGGCTGGAAACAACCGAGCTTAAATGCCTTGATTTCTGCGAATATCTCGAAAAAATCGGTGTAAAAACCATTATCTGCACAGACATATCCAAAGACGGTATGCTTGGCGGAACAAATACTGAGCTTTATAAAAAGCTTAACGAAAGCTTTAATATAGACATCGTTGCCTCAGGCGGAGTGTCAACAATAGCAGACATAAAGAAGCTTGCCTCAATGAATATGTACGGTGCAATACTCGGCAAGGCGCTTTATGAAAACGCCGTTGACCTTTCCGAGGCGGTAAAGACAGCAAAGGAGGCGGCACAATGATAACAAAACGTATTATTCCGTGCCTTGACGTAAAGGACGGCAGAGTTGTAAAAGGAGTAAACTTTCTTGGACTTTCGGACGTTTCCTCGCCTGTTGACCTTGCAAGATTTTATTCTGACGGCGGTGCAGACGAGCTTGTTTTTTATGACATAACCGCATCTGCGGAAGGAAGAACGCTTTTTACCGATATATTGAAAAAGGTTGCGGAACAGATTTTCATTCCGCTTACTGTCGGCGGCGGCATAAACACAGTCGAGGATTTTGACAGAGTGCTTAAATGCGGAGCAGATAAGGTCAGCGTAAATTCCGGTGCAATTAAAAATCCTTCGCTTATACTTGATGCCGCAAAGAAATACGGCGACCAGTGCGTTGTGCTTTCTGTTGACGTAAAGCGTGTTGACGGACGATTTACCGTGTTTTCCAGAGGCGGCCGTGACAACACCGGCATGGACGCAATCGAATGGATTAAAAAATGCGTTGCCAACGGAGCCGGAGAGATTGTCGTAAACAGCATTGATACTGACGGAGTTAAAAACGGCTTTGACCTTGAAATGCTTGATGCCGTATGCAGTGTTGTGTCCATACCGGTCATTGCATCCGGCGGTGCAGGCTGTAAGGAGGACTTTGTTAAGCTTTTCAAAACTCTTCCGAAGGTGGACGCAGGTCTTGCCGCATCAATATTCCATTTTGGTGAGGTAGACATTCGTGATTTAAAGAAAACACTCAAAAACGAAGGAATAAACATGAGAATATAAGGAGAAACAGCTATGCTTGATATAAATGAACTTAAGTTTGACGAAAAGGGACTTATTCCCGCAGTTGTACAGGACGCAGAAAGCAAAAAAGTGCTTACCGTTGCATATATGAACAAAGAAAGCCTTGAAATAAGCATGAAGGAAGGCAAAACCTGCTTCTGGTCACGCTCAAGACAGGAGCTTTGGAGAAAGGGCGAAACATCGGGAAACTATCAGCATATTGTCAGCATAACAGCCGACTGCGACAGAGATGCGCTCACAGTGCTTGTAAAAAAGGACGGCCCTGCCTGTCATACGGGAGCAGACAGCTGCTTTAATGACCTTGTGTATGAAAACAAGGATGTTAATTATTTCTCCTACGAAGGCCTTATGAAGCTTATCGAAGGCAGAAAAACAGATAAAAAGGAAGGCTCATATACAACCTATCTCTTCGAAAAGGGTATCGACAAAATACTCAAAAAGGTCGGAGAGGAGTCCACAGAGGTTATTATTGCGGCAAAGGCCGATGATAAAAAAGAAACTATATACGAAGTTTCCGATTTGTGCTATCATGTAATGGTTATGATGATTGAAATGGGCATCTCTATTGATGATATAACAAAGGAACTCGCTTCAAGACACGTAATAGACCATAAGGTAAAGCAGGAGAAGATGACAAAATGATTAAGTCTGACTTTCATACACACACATTGTTCTGTGACGGCAAGGAAACGGTTGATATTATGGCAAAAGCGGCATATACCAAGGGCATGGACGCTCTCGGCTTCAGCGGACATTCGCATACGCCATTTGACGAAAGCTATTGCATGAGTACGGAGGCAACGGCAAACTATATCGAGGCTGTTAAAAGAATACGGCGTGAGTATGACGGAAGACTTGAAATTTATCTCGGAATAGAAAGAGATCTGTATTCGGATATACAGGATCTGCATATATTCGATTATGTTATTTCCTCGGTGCATTATGTTTTTAAAAACGGAAAATATCTGCCCGTTGATGAATCTGAGGAAATATTCGTAAATAATGTAAAGCAGTATTACAGCGGCGATTGTATGGCATTCTGCGAGGATTATTATAAAGCTGTTGTAAAGGCGTGTTCTGTAAACGGCAGTGATATTCTCGGTCATATCGACCTTGTAACAAAGTTCAACGAAGGCAATAAGCTTTTCGATACATCCGATGAACGCTATACCTATGCCGTTGATGAGGTGCTTGACGTTGCGGCGGCAAAGGACAAAATAATAGAAATCAATACCGGAGCTATATACAGAGGCTATCGCTCGGTTCCTTATCCGTCCTTCGATATACTTAAAAAATGGAATCTGCTCGGCGGAAGAATTATTTTCTCCGGCGATGCACACGATACGGAAGGACTCTGCTATAAATTCGATGAGGCGGAAAGGCTTGCAAAAGAGGCAGGCTTTGAAACTGCGGTTGTTTTTGATGACGGAGAATTGACCGAGGTCGAGCTATGATTGAACTGTGATTGTAAAATTTGTGTTTAATAAAATACAGCAATCACTATTGACAATATTTATTCAGCGTGTATAATACAAATTAATGAAATAAATCCTAAAAGCAGTGATAAGAAGGAGTAATCCTGTTGCGGTATTTCAGAGAGAAGGCGTAAGGTGCAAGCCTTTATACGGACAGAATGAAGCAGTCTTTGAGCTTTGAACCGAAAGCTTCGGCAAGTAGGCTTCAACGTAATTCCTACGTTATAAGGAAGCGGTATGTCAGTACCGGCAGAGTGTGAGGCTTTTGCCTTGAATTTAGGTGGTAACACGGATATTTATCCGCCCTAAGCGTTGTGCTTGGGGCGGTTTTTTTATGCGGTTATTATTAACTCTGATTTCGGCACAAAAATATTATTAATATCAGGAGTGAGGAAGAAATGAGAACATTTGAAAAATCAACAAAGCTTAACAACGTCAGCTATGATATAAGAGGCCCCGTTATGGACGAGGCAAACGCAATGGAAGCAATGGGTACAAGAATACTCAAGCTCAACATAGGCAATCCGGCACCTTTCCGTTTTGAAGCACCGGATGAAATGATAAGAGATATGATTTATAACCTCCGTGATACAGAGGGATATTCATCATCAAAGGGACTTTTCTCCGCAAGAAAGGCTATCATGCAGTACTGTCAGCTTAAGAATATTCCTAATGTTGACATTGACGACATCTATACAGGAAACGGCGTAAGCGAGCTTATTGCAATGGCTATGCAGGGACTTCTTAACACAGGCGATGAAATACTTGTTCCTTCGCCGGATTATCCGCTCTGGACAGCATCAATAACTCTTGCCGGAGGTACGGCAGTTCATTATCATTGCGATGAACAGGCAGAATGGTATCCGGATATTGAGGATATTAAGAGCAAGGTAACATCAAGAACAAAGGGTATTGTTGTAATCAATCCCAACAACCCGACAGGTGCTTTGTATCCCAGAGAGGTTCTTCAGGACATCGTTGATGTTGCAAGAGAAAATGAACTTATAATATTTGCGGATGAAATATATGACAGACTTGTTATGGATGGACTTAAGCATACAGCTATAAGCTCATTATGCCCGGATCTTTTCTGTGTAAACTTAAACGGTCTTTCAAAATCGCATCGTGTTGCCGGATGGAGATGTGGCTGGATGTGCCTTTCGGGCGATAAGAGCAAAGTAAGGGGCTATATCGAAGGCCTTAATATGCTTTCATCAATGCGTCTTTGCTCAAATGTTCCCGGCCAGTCTATTATACAGACAGCAATGGGCGGCATTCAGTCTGCTGACGAGCTTCTTTTGCCCGGCGGACGTATCTATGAGCAGAGAGAGGTTATTTACAATATGCTCAACGACATTCCCGGCGTAAGCGTTGTTAAGCCGAAAGCTGCATTCTATATTTTCCCTAAGCTTGATATAGAGAAATTCAATATACATGATGATGAGCAGTTCGCTCTTGATTTCCTCCGCAAGAAGAAAATACTTGTTACACACGGACGTGGCTTCCATTGGGATCAGCCCGACCATTTCAGAATTGTTTATCTTCCCGAAAAGGAGCAGCTTGAATATGCTTGTAAAGAGCTTGGAGACTTCCTTTCTACATATCATCAGTAAAAGGGAGTGTCCGTATGGAAACCAAGAAAATATACCGTCATTTCAAAGGAAATTATTACTTTGTCGAGGATACGGCAATACACAGCGAAACCGGAGAGCGATATGTTGTTTACAGAGCACTTTACGGTGATACAAAGCTTTATATACGTCCTTATGATATGTTTGTTTCCGAGGTTGACCACGAAAAATATCCCAACGTAAAGCAGAAATACCGTTTTGAACCGGTAGAAATTAAAGACGTTACGGGCAGACATTGATATGAAATACGAAAATATAAAAGAAGGAATATTTCTTTCCAGACCGAACCGTTTTATCGCAGAGGTGCTTGTTGACGGAAAAACCGAGCGTGTCCACGTAAGAAACACCGGCAGGCTCGGCGAGCTTATGATAAGCGGCAGCCGGTGCATATTGGAGGAAGGAAATAATCCTTCACGAAAAACAAGGTATTCGCTTACGTCAATAGAAAAGGGCGGACAGCTTGTAAACATTGATTCGCAAATACCAAACGCCGTTGCCGCAGAGGCTCTGGAAGACGGACATATATCCGAAATCGGTATTCCGCAGTATATAAAGCGAGAAGTTAAATATGGCTCATCACGTTTTGACATATACTATGAAAAGGACGGTAGAAAAGGCTTTGTCGAGGTAAAGGGTGTAACTCTTGACGTAAACTCAACGGCTATGTTTCCGGATGCACCGACCGAAAGAGGCACAAAGCATATACATGAGCTTGTTTCGGCAAAATCGGAAGGCTATGAATGTTCGGTGCTTTTTGTAATACAGATGAAGGGCATAACCGCTTTTGCACCCAATGCCGAAAGAGATAAGGCTTTTGCCGATGCGTTAAAGACCGCATATAACGCCGGAGTAAATATTCTTGCATATGATTGCATTGTTACAGAAAATTCCATATTGCTCGATAAGCCGATAGAAATAAAATTATAATCGGTTCAAATACAAATAAAAAAGATAGGTTCACTTCATTACAGTATCTATCTTTTTTATTTTCTTAGATATTAAATTACAGTAACGAACCAAGCCGAAAATTTTCGGCTTCGGTAATATAGCTGTAACCTGTATTGATTTTTTTCGTTCTTCTTCCAATACCTTTGATTTAGGTTAAAATATTTGACAAATTAATAATATTTTAGTATAATACTATTTACGTGCTGATATGGCTCAGTAGGTAGAGCACGTCATTGGTAATGACGAGGTCACGGGTTCAAATCCCGTTATCAGCTTGACGGCAGTCCTGATTTATTTGTGACTGCCGTTTTTCTATGTGTAAAAGGAGAATAATTATGGTTTCAATTCCAATGTATATATTGGTCTGCGTTATGGTTTTTGTTGCAGGCTTTGTCGATTCCGTTGCCGGAGGCGGCGGACTTATAACTCTTCCGGTTTTTATGCTTACCGGGCTTCCGGTGCATACGGCGATAGCAACCAATAAGCTTTCTGCCGCTATGGGTACATCTGCATCGACATTGAAGTTCGCAAAGGAAGGCTTTATTCCGCTTAAGCTTTCGGTTATATGTATCGTTTTTGCGTTGATAGGCTCGCCGATAGGTGCAAACATCGCATTGATGGTCAGTGATGAAAAATTCAAAATAATAATGCTCTTTATACTTCCCGTTATTGCCGTATATGTTCTTAAAAGCAAAAATATGGATGTTCAGAGAAAACAATATTCAGAGGTAAAAACAGCGGTTATTTCCGCCTGTATAGCCTTCGGAGTCGGCATATATGACGGCTTTTACGGACCGGGAACCGGCACTTTTCTTCTTCTGCTTCTGACAGGACTTGCTCATCTGGAGCTTAATAAAGCCGCCGGAGTAACAAAAGCCATCAATCTTACGACAAATATATCGGCACTTGTTGTTTTTGTAATGAACGGCAAGGTATATTTTCCACTCGGTCTGATTGCCGGAGTTTTCGGAATAGCCGGAAATTATATAGGTGCAAGGTGTTTTTCTTCAAAGGGCTCCGGCTTTGTTAAGCCGCTTATTATTGTTGTAATAACTATTTTCTTCATAAAAATAATAACCGAATTTATTTAAACGGTTTAAATTGTATCTGTTGTTTGATATAATAAATTATTAAGGTATTGACAGTAAATTTTATTTGATATAAAGGTGGTTTTTATATGAGTAAGGGTAAGGTTGTTGTCGGTATGTCCGGCGGCGTTGACAGCTCTGTAGCCGCATACCTTCTTAAGGAACAGGGCTATGATGTTATAGGTGTTACAATGCAGATATGGCAGAAGGAAGATCCTGCGGAAATAGCCGATAACGGCGGATGCTGCGGACTTTCGGCAGTTGATGATGCAAGAAGAGTAGCTTTTAAATTGGATATTCCGTATTATGTAATGAATTTCAGAGATGATTTCAAGAAATACGTAATTGATTATTTTGTCGATGAATACAGCAAAGGTCATACTCCAAATCCATGTATCGCCTGTAACCGATATGTTAAATGGGAATCTCTTTTAAGACGTTCAAAGGAAATAGGTGCGGATTATATAGCTACCGGACATTATGCAAGAATAGATAAGCACCCTGTAACAGGCAGATATGCAATCAAGCTTTCCGCAACCGCACAGAAGGACCAGACCTATGCACTTTATAACCTTACACAGGATCAGCTTAAGTCAACGCTTATGCCTGTCGGAGATTATACTAAGGACGAAATAAGAAAAATTGCGGAAAATATAGACGACTTTGTTTCCAGAAAGCATGATAGCCAGGAAATCTGCTTTGTTCCCGATAACGATTACAGCGGATATATCGAAAAAAATTATAATATAAAATCACGTCCGGGCAATTTTGTCGATATGGACGGAAATGTTCTCGGCAAACATAAGGGTATAATCCATTATACGGTCGGACAGAGAAAAGGTCTTGGCATTACATTCGGCAAACCGATGTATGTATATGAAATAAGACCGGAAACAAGAGAGGTCGTTCTCTGCGAAAACGACGCTCTTTTCCAAAAAACACTTTACGCAAACAACGTGAATTATATGGCTATCGGTGAAATTAAGGGTGAAATGAGATTTATGGCAAAAATACGTTACAGCCATAAAAAAGCACCATGTACAGTAAGAATGTATGATAAAGATACAATAGAATGTGTATTTGATGAGCCGCAGAGAGCCATAACTCCGGGACAGGCCGTTGTGCTTTATGACGGAGATTTTGTTGCCGGCGGAGGAACAATAATAGGAACACAGCCGCCGAAAAAGTAAAAATCCAGATTTGCAGATTTTACCGCGTATCCTGACGGATATGCGGTTTTTGTATACAACAATATTCGTCAGTCAAATGGCAACAGCGGGATAACCGACAGAATATTTCGGTAAAAGTTAAATTATTTATATTGATATCGTGTCAGTATAATGTATAATATAGTTACTGACATGGTGTCAGAACAGCAGAAGAAGATTTTAGTATGCCAAAAGGATCAAAAGAGCTGACTGCCTCGAGAAAAGAGGAAATAATAACAGCCTGCGAAGAGCTTTACAAAACAATGAGCTTTAAGGAAATTACAATAAAAGAAATAGGCAATGCAACTTCGTTTACCCGTACATCAATATATAATTATTTTCAGACTAAAGAGGAAATTTTCCTTGCACTTCTTCAGCGTGAATATGAACGCTGGCCCGGACATACAATAAAGGACATCAAAAAGCTTTGCAAGGGTGCCGAGACTGTGTGCGATATGGAAATACAGTTCGATTCGACAGGCGGAGATAAGCTTGTTACGGACGAAAAGAAGATAAACGCATGGATTGATAAGGTAAAATCTTATATCGGCTGATAACCGAGTTATTCGGATAAAGCCTTGACAACAAAAAGTCCTGAGCTGAAATTTATTTTTCAACTTAGGACTTTGTTTTATATATTCCGTTTGAACCAATCCTTTAATATCTTTAAATCCTCGTCTGTATGGAACCAATGTTCGGAGCTTTCGGACACTTCTGCATCTGCACCGAATTTATCGCAGAAATCGGAAACAGTTGAGTACGGAACAACAAAATCATTTTTGCCGCACAAAATATAAGTCGGAGTATTCCACTTGGTTATGGGATTTTTCTTTACAAATTCATAATAATCCCAGTTCAGCATTTCACCGAAAGAAGATTGTATATTCTTTTCTCTGCAAAGCCGTTCCTCGGTTATGCCATCTGTTTTCATCATAATGTTAAGCATTGTCTGCATATTTACCAGAGGAGAGAGAAACAAAGCCTTTTTTACGGGCTTATCCCTTAAAGCAATAAGGCTGAAATAAGCACCTATGCTGTTTGCAAAAAGATAAATTTCACTCCACTTATTTTCAGCATATTCATATACGGTATTTAACTCCTTTGCACATTGAAACACATCAAAGCTTTCTTTGCTGTTCTGTCTTTCGCCATGCTTCGGAAAATCAAAACTCAACACCTGTATACCTTTTTCTTCTGCGGCCTCGGCAAGGAGCTGTATCGGCATATCCGTTTTTGATGACAGCTTTCCGTGAACCGCAATAATAACTCTGTCACTTTTGCCGTTCCATATGACAGATGGAATATTGTTTATTTCCGTTTTCATTTCAAAACACCTCTGATAACCATATTACACTAATAAAATCAAAAAATAAACAGGCGTATTGTTAAGAAATTCTTATATTTATATGTAATAATTTGATTTTTATTATAATTTGAATTATAATTACTTAGTATTACAGTATAAAATGCTTTAAATATGTATAAATATATAAAAATACTAACATATAGAGTTAATAGGGTATTTATTTTTAACCGTATATGTTGTATAATAATTCTTGTATATATTATATACATATTTAGCGTTTAGGAGGTTACTGTAAAATGAAAAAACTTGATGAACTTAGGGACTACATTTCCAAACTCGGTAAGGTCTGCGTTGCATACTCGGGCGGTGTTGATTCCGACTTAGTTATGAACGTGGCTCACGAGGTCTTGAAGGAAAATGCAATAGCTATCATAGGAGATGGCGTCATGCTTTCAAGAAAAGACTTACAGGACGCTGAACGACTTGCCAAGAAGGCAGGAATTAAATATTATATTATTAAGGCAGACGCTTTTGCCGTTAAGGAATTTAAATTTAACGATAAAAGACGCTGCTATTTCTGCAAGAAAAACATTATGGGCGGAGTAAAGGCCAAAGCAGCGGAGCTTGGCTTTACAACCATAGTTGACGGTAAAAACGCCGACGACGGAAAACATTATCGTCCGGGAGCACAGGCAGCCGATGAGCTCGGTCTTGTGTCACCGCTTTATGCAGTGGGAATGACAAAGGCAGACATAAGAGAGGCCGCAAAGGAGCTTGGTCTTGAAACATGGAATAAGGCTTCCAACTCCTGTCTTGCAACCCGTTTCCCTTATGATACTGAGCTTACAGCCGAAAATTTTGAAAAGGTGGAAGCAGCGGAGCTTCTCATCGCACAAAAAGGCATACCCAGCGGCAGAGTAAGACTTCACGGAGATATTGCAAGAATAGAAATACCCAAACAGTATTTCGGCGAATTTATCGCAGATACAGAAACTATTGATAAAATTAAAAACATCGGCTTCCGTTATATAACTCTCGATTTGGAAGGCTTTAGAAGCGGAAGCATGGACTAATTTCGGAGGCAGTTATGAATACAAAGGAAATACTTGCTAAGCTCAGAAATCAGGAGCTTACGGTTGATGAGGCGGAAAAGCTGCTTAAGCTTGCACCGACAAAGGATCTCGGATATGCGGTTGTTGACCATCAAAGACAGATGAGAAACGGCTGCCCGGAGGTTATATATGCTCTCGGAAAGACTAAAGAGCAGACTCTCGGCATAATGAAAAATATGCTTGAAAACGGAACGGAAAATATTCTTGCAACAAGAGTTGACGAAGAAAAATACGAATATATCGTTAAAGAAATACCAGACGTTATTTATAACAGAGATGCAAAAACGCTCGTTGTTGAAAGAAATCCTCTGCCTAAAACAGGCGGAATTATACTTGTCGCAACCGGCGGAACATCGGACATTCCCGTTGCGGAAGAGGCTGCTGTCACTGCCGAATTTCTTGGAAACACGGTTGACAGACTTTATGATGTCGGCGTTGCCGGACTTCACAGACTGCTTTCGAGAATAGACAGGGTAGAGGCGGCAGATGTTATTATTGCCGTTGCAGGCATGGAAGGTGCTCTTGCCAGCGTTATAGGCGGACTTACGGACAAGCCGGTTATCGCCGTTCCGACTTCTGTCGGCTACGGAGCAAACTTTAACGGTCTTTCCTCTCTACTTTGTATGCTTAACAGCTGTGCAAGCGGTGTAGTTGTTGTTAATATTGATAATGGTTTCGGTGCCGGATATACGGCAAACAGCATAAATAAACTGGGGGCTTCAAAATGAAAACACTTTACTTCGATTGCAGTGCCGGTATCAGCGGAGATATGACGCTCGGTGCATTGCTTGATTTGGGAATAGATAAGGATAAATTTGTTGCCGAGCTTAATAAGCTCAATGTTGAAGGCTATGACATGGTTTTCGGCAGAGCCGTTAAGAACGGAATCGGTGCAAATAAGGTTGACGTTGTAATAACGATTGAAGGCTATGATGCAGACGGACATCCAATAATGAAGGAAATCCATGATGATGACCACCATTGTGAGCATCACCATGACCACGACCATGAACATCATCACGACCATGACCATGAACATCATCACGACCATGACCATGAGCATCATCACGATCATGACCATGAACATGAGCATGACCATGAGCACGAACATGAACATGAACATCACCACGAACACGACCATGAGCATGACCATGAGCACGATCATCACCATGACCACCATCATCCTCATGTTCACAGAAATGTTGCGGATGTATTTGCTATAATTGATAACAGTGAAATAAACGAAAATGCTAAAGAGCTTGCAAAGCGTATATTCATGCGTGTTGCAAAGGCTGAATCAAAAGTACATAATGAACCGCTTGATAAGGTTCATTTCCATGAGGTCGGTGCTATTGATTCAATCGTTGATATTATCGGTACGGCAATCTGCATTGATATGCTTAAGCCGGACAGAATTTGTGCATCCGTTGTAAATGACGGACATGGCTTTATTATGTGCCAGCATGGACAGATACCTGTTCCCGTTCCGGCAACAGCACAAATTTTTGCCGATTCTGACGTTATTTCAAGACAGATTGATATTGATACAGAGCTTGTAACACCGACAGGTGCGGCTATTATTGCCGAGCTTGCGGACAGCTACGGTACAATGCCTGCAATGAAGATTGAAAAAATCGGTATGGGTGCCGGTTCAAAGGATATGAAGATACCTAATGTTCTTCGTGTTGCAATGGGCGAGGAGAAAGAGATGAGCGAGGAAACAATAACCGTTCTCGAAACAAACATAGATGACGCATCGGGCGAAATACTCGGTTATACTATGGAAAGACTTCTTGCTGCGGGAGCAAGAGATGTTTTCTATGCACCTATATTTATGAAGAAAAACAGACCGGCTTATAAGCTTACCGTTCTTTGTACAGAGGATAAGAGAGCCGCTATTGAGGATATTATTTTCACAGAAACAACAACCATAGGCATTCGCAGACGTACCGAGTCAAGAACCTGTCTTGACCGCAGTAAGGATACCATAGAAACAGCTTATGGAACACTTGAGGTAAAGAAAATAATAAGAAACGGAAATGAAACCGTATATCCCGAATATGAGTCCGCAAAAAAGCTTGCCGCTGAAAACGGTGTTGCACTCAGAGAGATATACAAGATGAAATAAGAATTAAAATGTAAAAGGGTGATACTTTGGACGACAGAAGAAGAGAGTCCGGCGAACAACTCACAAGAAGACAGGCATCAAGCAGAAAACGCCGCAGACGAAGAAGAAAGAAAAAAATTCTCAGAATACTTACGGTTATAGGCATTACTATACTTGTTATTGCCGCTGTTCTCGGAATTTCATACGGAGTCGGAAAACATATAACGGGGAAATATATGAACAACAGCAATGCCGAAACAACAGTTGATATTTCCGCCGAACCGAGTGCAGATGCAGTCGAAATTGTTATTCCGCAGGGTGCAACGACCAAAGATATTGCCAAGCTGCTTAAGGACAACGGCCTGATAAGCAATGAGTTTTTCTTTAGGCTTAAATGCAAATCAGCCGGTGCAGACCAGAGCTTCCATTACGGAACATTTTATATTGATAAAGGTCTGACCGATGACCAGATTATCGAAATTCTTAAGCAGAGCAATACAACGGCACAGAACCGTATTACAATTCCCGAAGGCTATACCGTTAAACAGATAGCCGCATTGGTTGATGAAAAGGGAATTGCCACAACAGAGGACTTTCTGAACGAAGTCAATAACGGTGAATTCAATTATGATTTTCTCGAAGGCATACCCGACAGGGAATACCGTCTTGAGGGCTATCTTTTCCCGGATACATATTATCTCAGTGGAAACGAAACCGCAAGAGATATTATTGTAATGATGCTTGACAGATTTGAGCAGATTTATAATACCTCCGTTAAGCCTTATGTTTCCTCAAGCGGATATACGCTTGACCAGCTTGTTACAGTTGCCTCCATGGTTGAGGCAGAGGCAATGCTTGACGAAGAACGTCCTGTTATTGCCGGAGTTATATATAACCGACTGGATATAGATATGTATTTGCAGATAGACGCTACTGTCCAGTATGCAAATCAGACAAAGAATGAGGTTGTTACGGAAACCGATCTGTCTGTTGATTCACCATATAACACATATAAAAACAAGGGACTTCCGATAGGCCCAATCTGCTCGCCGGGAGAAGCCTCTCTTTCTGCGGCCGTACAGCCCGAAAAGCACAATTATTATTATTATGTGCTTAAGGCAAGAGGCGGAAGCGAGCACGTATTTACTGAAAATTATGAGGATTTCCTCACTGCCAAGGCAGCATACCAGGCTACATTTGATTGATTAGGAGAAAGAAATGAATTACGTTACCGATGATTATATAAACAGCTATCTCAGAACGATACAGCCGCATTATGACGGCGTTCTGGGTGAAATAGAGAAGGAATCGAGAGATGCTCAGGTTCCGGTTATACCGCATGAAACGGCAAGGCTTTTGAGCGTTCTGCTCACAATGAAAAAGCCCAAAAATATTCTTGAGGTCGGAACGGCGGTTGCATTTTCGTCGGGACTTATGTCACGCTATCTTCAGGACGGCGGAACGATTACAACAATAGACCGTTATGAGCTTATGCTTAAGGACGCAAGAAAAAATATTGCAAGAATGGGACTTGAGAACACAATAAAAATTCTCGAAGGCGATGCGGCAGATATTCTTCCGACATTGACCGGCCCGTATGACGTTATTTTTCTTGATGCGGCAAAAGGACAGTATTCCGCATTCCTTCCGCATTGCTTAAGACTTCTTCCTGTCGGCGGTCTGCTTATCGTTGATGACGTTCTTCAGGGCGGAGATATTGCAAAAACAAGATTTTCAGTTCCGAGAAGACAGAGAACAATCCATAAGCGTTTAAGAAACTTCCTTTGGGATATTTCCCATAACGATGCATTGGAGTCTTCGATAGTTCCGATAGGTGACGGGCTTGCGGTATGCGTAAAAATTAAGGAAACGGAAGAAAAGGCTGATATTAAAAATGCAGCAGATGAGGAGAATACAGATGAGTAATTTAAAAAAGCCGGAGCTGCTTGCACCTGCCGGTGATTTGGAAAAGCTTAAAATAGCGGTGCTTTACGGTGCCGATGCGGTATATATCGGCGGAGAAGCATACAGCCTGAGAGCTAAAGCAAAAAATTTCAATGCCGAAACCATGAAGGAAGGTATTGACTTTGCACACGAACATGGTGCAAAGGTATATGTAACGGCAAATATATTTGCACATAATTCGGACTTTGACGGTATGGGCGAATATTTTAAATCCATATACGAAATGGGTGCAGACGCTGTGCTTGTTTCGGATCCGGGAGTTTATACAGTGCTTAAGGAATATGCACCGGATTTAGAGCTCCATGTTTCTACACAGGCAAACAATACCAACTATAAAACAGCACAGTTCTGGTATAAGCTCGGAGCAAAGAGAATAGTCGGAGCAAGAGAGCTTTCGCTCAAGGAAATAAAGGAAATGCGTGACAACATTCCCGAAGATATGGAGATAGAAACCTTTGTACACGGTGCAATGTGTATCTCATATTCCGGACGCTGTCTGCTTTCCAACTACCTTACCGGCAGAGATGCAAACCGAGGAGCCTGCTCACATCCTTGCCGTTGGAAATATTATCTCATGGAGGAAACCCGTCCCGGAGAATATATGCCCATTGAAGAAAATGAAAGAGGTACTTTTATATTCAATTCAAAGGATTTGTGTATGCTCGACCATATTCCGGAGCTTGTTGATGCCGGAATTTCCAGTCTTAAGATAGAAGGAAGAATGAAAACTCCGTACTATGTCGGAACTATCGTAAAGACTTACAGACAGGCTATTGACGATTATTTTGAAAATCCCGAATATTATAAGAGCCGTATTCCTTACTATATGTCTGAGGTATGCAAGGTAAGCCACAGAGATTTCACAACAGGCTTTTATTTCGGTAAGCCCGGACATGATGACCAGGTTTATACAAGCAACACATATATAAGAAATTACGACTTTATAGGAATGGTCGTTGAGGATTGGGACGAAGAAACAGGCTGTGCAACAGTAATGCAGAGAAATAAATTCGAGGTCGGCGATGTTATAGAGGTTCTTCCGCAGAAGGGCGATTCCTCGGAAATGACCGTTACTCAGATGTGGGATACCGACGGTGTTCCCGTTATGTCTGCACCGCACCCTGAACAGATATTAAAGCTTAAGACGGATATACCGCTTAAAAAGTTTGATATGCTCAGAAAAGCTTCAAAATAATCGGGAGGTAAAACAAATGGCTGACAGAAGAGATAAATTAAATAAGACACTTATTATGATAGGTATAGTTTCGGCTGTTGTAGTTATTATAATAGCAAAAATATTCCAGATGAAGCCGCAGAGCCTTATCTCGGTAATTGCCGTTATATGGGCGGCTCTTGTTGTGGCAAGAATGTTTATCGTAAACAGCAAGAATAAAGAGTATTCAAAAATGCTTGAGCATCTTAACCGAATACTCGGCGAAGAGAACGATCCCGAAAGATATATCGAAATGTGCAATAACTATATCAACCGTGTAGATGACGAGAGCTTTAAGGCAATGCTTATGACAAATCTTGCGGCAGGCTATGCAACAATGTGCAGATATGACGAGGCATCGGAGGCACTCAAGAAGGTTGATGTTTCCAAACTTGCGGAAAGCCACAAAGCTATACTCTATAACAACCTTGCACAGTATGCTTTCCTTACCGGCAAGATTGACGAGGCAAGAAAATATGTCGCAGACAATAAACCTCTGCTTTTCAAATATTTTAGAACAAAGAATATGTCAACTCCGTTTATAGTTACATTTGCTTTTGAATATTATTATCAGGGAAATAAGGAATCTGCAATGGCTTGTGCTAATAAAATATTAAATTATATTAAAAAGGCACAGACTCTTTCTGCTAATGATAAATGTATAGTTGAAAAGCTTGAAGAGCTTAAGAAAAAGATAGCCGATCTTCCTGATGAAGAATACGATGAGGACGTTGAAGAGGTTACCTCCGGCAGTGATGTTGTTGACGGAATCATACCGGACGAAGACGTTGATAATATTGACGAAATTGACGACATAGACGATATGGACGATAACATTGATGATGATTATTAAACAAAGATATATACCTATATTAGATCCCGAAAATTCTTTTAAATCTTAATAAATCAGAATTACAGCAGGGATATGTAAGTTAATATTAATAAAAAACGGCATCTGTACTTTATTTAATTGTGCAGATGCCGTAGTTTTGTTATGCGGTTAATTTTACCGATAAATTTAAAATTATTTCAGACATTCATCACAGGTTCCGTAAAAGAAAAGCTGTGTTTTGTTTATGTTATGATTTGTTTTTGAATTAACCTTTTCGACTATTTCGCTTATTTCAGAATTAATGTCAACATTGATGTCCTTTACTGAATGGCATTTTTCACATATTATATGAGGATGGAATTCTGTATTATAGTCATAATGCAGGCTTTCCCCGTCAATGGTTAATGCCTGAATAAGATTAGCCTGATTGAAAGCATCAAGTGTTTTATATACAGTGGCAAGACTCATTGTGGGGTTGGTAGGTGCAAGAGTTCTGAAAATTGTTTCCGCAGTAGGGTGCTCGTATGTGTTCATGAGCATATCCATAATTGCAATTCTCTGCGGAGTTACCTTCAGTCCTTTTGAACGAAGCAGATCGGGTGTACCGAGCATAATATCAACTCCTTTTATTAAATAATAATTATTCTTTATAAAGAATAATATATTACAGCAAATAAGTCAATGGGAAAAGTTAAATTTTAATAGATTATTTTTAAAATATGTAGTAATATATACGTTAGAAATCAGCTATGGAGGAAAAAACAATGAATATAGTTCTGCATGAACCGGAAATACCGCAAAATACAGGAAATATATCAAGAACCTGTGCCGTTACACATTCAACACTTCATCTTATAAAACCTCTTGGTTTTTCTGTTGATGATAAATATTTAAAACGTTCCGGCCTTGATTACTGGAAATATCTTGACGTAAGATATTATGAAAATTTCGAAGATTTTAAAGACAAAAATCCCAATGCAAAAATATTTATGGCAACAACAAAATCAAAACAGATTTATACGGAAGTAGAGTACCATGAGGACGATTATATTATGTTCGGCAAGGAAAGTGCCGGCATACCGGAGGAAATACTTCTTGACTATAAGGACACAAGTATACGAATACCTATGTATAGCGACTTAAGAAGCCTTAATCTTTCCAATTCGGTTGCGATTATACTTTACGAGGCATTAAGACAGCAGAATTTCAAAGGCATGACAACACAGGGTCAGTTACATAAATATAAATGGTAAGCCGTTTACAGAAAAAATCAGACCGTATCTTTCGATATGGTCTGATTTTATAATAATACTAACTTATTTACTTGCTTTATCAAGCTTTACAAATGCCTCAAGCGCTGTGATGATTTCGTTCTTTTCACCTATCATTGACGCATCTTCTCCGCTTGCATAATCACCTATGCTGTCGAGAGTATCGCCTTCGTAAGGTACAACATTGTTGAGGATGGACGCTGTTTTTATTCCTCTGAGTCTACCGACGGTGAGAAGTGTGGCTGTTTCCATGTCACTGCCGAGAACACCTCTTTTTGCCCAGAAAGCATTTATTTCGTCCTCATTATCAATATAGAAGCTGTCGTGGCTGCGGCATATTCCGACATGGTTAGGGAAATTCTGCTCTCTGGCCGCCTCTATACAGTAATTTGTGAGGTCTGTATCGGGAACGGCAGGGAATTTAAGATTAACATATGTCTGTGATGCACCGTCATCACGTACCGCACCGTTTACGATAATAATATCTCCGACCTTTATCTGCGGCTGTATTGTTCCGCAGCTGCCTATTCTTATCATTGCCTCAACACCGATATTTTTAAGCTCCTCAATGCCTATTGCAACCGATGCACCGCCCATTCCGGTTGATATGGCAAGTATTCTGACACCTTTATATGTTCCGACAAGGCTTCTGTATTCACGGTTGAAGGTAAGCTCCTGAACGTCCTCAAGGAAGGGTGCAATACGGTCAAGTCTTGCGGGATCACCCGGCATTATGGCATATTTTGAATTTACTTCTTTGCTTAATCTGATATGCGGCTGTAATTCACTCACATCAAACATCTCCTTTTATATAAACTTAAAATAAGCATACAATAAATTACAGTTCAAATCAATTAGTTTTATTCACCAAGTTTAATTGACAAATATGTCAAAAAAGCCGATAATAATATAAGGTCAATAAAAATTTTTTGAGGTGAACTTAGATGGGCATTTTGTACCTTGCTCTGTCCGGTATATTTAACAGCATAATGGTTTCTTTCAACGGACAGCTTGGCATTTATCATTCATTATTTGTAATGACTTTTTTTGTGCATTTCTTTGCGGCAATCATACTTTTGATTTACATACCTGTTGTTCAACGTAAAAAAATAAAATTTACCGGATGTCCGCCTTATGTTTATATTGTTGGATTTTTGGGAGTGTCCATTGTTGTAATAAGCAGCTGGTGTACCAAGTCCATCGGTGCAACGGCGGTGCTTTCTCTTTCAGTGATGGGGCAGATTGTTGTTTCGGCTATATTCGATAATTACGGCTTTTTCGGCGTTAAAAAGGTACCGTTCAAAAAAGAACAGATTCCGGCATATATACTTGTTGCAATTGGCATTCTGCTTGTAATAAACGGTTAAGGAGGTACGGACATTGGTAAAATATTTTATTGTGGCGATTTTTTTAGGAATACTCAATGTTTTTAACAAAATGGTCAATGTTAAAGCGTCCGAATATCTCGGCAACATAAACGGAACGCTCATAAATTATGTGGAAGCAACAATAATCGCATTTGTGCTTGCTGCCTGCATGGGTAATTTAAATGAGCTTACAATATCATATATAAAAACTGTTCCGGCTTATCTTTATCTCGGCAGCGTTGCAGGGCTTGTTGCATTGATATTTCTTGTTATAGGAACAAAAAAATCAACGGTTATGATTTCAACAATCGTTGTTCTAATAGGTCAGCTTTCCATGTCGCTTGTGCTTGACCGCATTTTCTTTGGACAGCAGATAAGCATACTTAAGGTTATCGGAATATTCTGCGTTATTGCCGGAATGACCTTCAGAGAAAAAATAATCAAAAAATCACAGACAGAACAGGAAAATAATTAAGCATATAAAGGGGATATATGAATGAAAATATTAAATTTCGGTTCACTTAACATTGATAATGTATATAAGGTAGATAAGTTTCTTCTGCCCGGAGAAACAAAATCATCACTCGGTTTTTCAAAAAACTGTGGCGGCAAAGGTCTTAACCAGTCCATAGCGGCGGCAAAAGCAGGCAATGAGGTTGTCCATGCGGCAATGCTCGGCAATGACGGACAGATGCTCGTTGACGCACTCAATGATAACGGTGTCGATACAACACCAATTAAAGCTATTGACGAAGCCAGCGGACACGCAATTATACAGGTTGATGAAAACGGTCAAAACTGCATACTTCTTTACGGTGGCACAAATCAGATGCTCACAGAGGAATATATCGACAGCGTTCTTGACAGCTTCGGAAATGATGGTCTTGTTCTTCTTCAGAACGAAACAAATCTTGTTGGCTATATTATGGACAAGGCTTATGAAAAAGGTCTTCAGATAGCGTTAAATGCCGCACCTATGAACGAAAAGGTGCTTTCATATCCGCTTGAAAAGCTCACATGGCTTGTTGTAAACGAGGTTGAAGGCAAACAGATTGCCGGCTGTGAAAAGGACGAGGATATACTTGACGTACTCAAGGAACGTTATCCTAAGTGCAAAATATTACTTACTCTCGGTTCTAACGGTGCATGCTGTTTTGACGGAGAAAAAACATATACAATCGGCTGCTATAAGGTAGACGTTGTCGATACAACAGCCGCCGGAGATACATTTATGGGATATTTCCTCTACGGAGTTTTAAACGGCGAAGGCATTGCCGAAAGCTTAAGACTTGCCACAACAGCCAGTGCAATATGTATCGGCAAAAACGGTGCCGCAAACTCTGTTCCATTTAAGGCGGATGTAGACAGAATTATTAAAGATAAAATATTCGGCGAGCTTACTGTTACCGTAAAATAAGGGAGGTCTTTTTAATGAAAAAGGTTCTTTATGTAGATTGCTGTGTAAGAAGAGAAAATTCAAGAACGGCCGTTATTGCAAAGCATTTTCTTGATAAACTGGATAAAAACAAGTATGATATAGAGGAGCTTTGTCTTATGGACGAGCCTATGGAATATTTTAAGGACGGATTTTTTGAGCAGAGAGAAAGACTTCTTGCCGACAAAAAATTTGACCATCCTCGTTTCCGCTACGCATGGCAGTTCAAAAATGCCGATAAAATCGTTATTGCCGCACCTTTCTGGGATTTAAGTTTTCCTGCACTTCTCAAGGTGTATATCGAAAATCTCTGCGTTGAAGGCATAACCTTCGACTGCAATGCAGAAAACGGATGTTTCGGCGTATGCAAAGCCGACAAGCTTGTATATATAACCTCAAGAGGCGGAAATTATAACAACAATCCTATGGAAATGGGTGCAAGATACATTGAGGCAATGTGCGGATTTTTTGGAATCGAAAGGTTTAAATGTATTGCGGCAGACGGCATAGACATGGTTGAAGATCCTACACCGATAATTAACGAAGCAATTAAAGAGGCAGAAAAAGAAGCTGCCGAATTATAATATAAGGATAGAAGGAGATTGGTAAAAATGGGAGAAACAATGAAGGCAGTAGTATACAAAGGTCATGGCACGGTTGAGCTTGAGGACAGACCTATACCAGTAATAAAGGACGAAAGGGATGCAATCGTTAAGGTAACGCTTTCAACAATATGTTCAAGCGACCTTCACATCAAGCATGGTACAGTTCCGAGAGCAAAGGAAAACACCGTTCTCGGACATGAATTTGTCGGCGAAGTAATTGAAACAGGCAGTGCTGTTAAAAAATTCAAAAAGGGCGACCGTGTTTCCGTAAGTGTTGAAACATTCTGCGGAACATGCTTCTTCTGCCGTAACGGTTTTGTAAACAACTGTGTTGAAGGCGGCTGGGAGCTTGGTTGCCGTATTGACGGATGTCAGGCAGAATATGTCCGTGTACCTATCGCCGACAACGGAATGACACTTATTCCCGATGATGTAACAGACGAAATGGCTCTTTTCAATGGTGATATTCTTGCAACAGGCTACTGGGCAGCATCTATCGGAGAGCTTACTCCGGCTGATACTGTTGTTGTTATCGGTGCAGGCCCTACAGGTTTATGTACACTTATGAGCGTTAAGCTTTACAGCCCTGCAAAAGTAATCGTTGTTGACGTAGACGATTTCAGACTTAATCTTGCCAAAGAGCAGGGACTTGCAGACATTATCGTAAACTCAAAGAACGAAGATCCTCTCGAAGTTATTATGAGAGAAACAAACGGCAGAGGTGCCGACAGAGTATTTGAGGTTGCCGGACTTAAGAGCACATTCGAGCTTGCATGGAAGGCCGCAAGACCGAGTGCAATAGTAGTTGTTGTTGCACTTTATGCAGAGCCGCAGGAGCTTCCGCTTCAGCTTATGTATGGCAAAAACCTTACATTCAAAACAGGCGGTGTAGACGGAAACTGCGATTATGCAGAACAGATAATGAAGCTTGTCCAGTGCGGAAAGATCGACACAAGCTGCCTTATAACGCATAAAGCACCTCTTAATGATGTTTTAAAGGGCTATGATGTATTCGAAAACAAGATTGATAACTGTGTTAAATGGGTTATAACACCTTACGAAAGATAATCATATGCCAATAGGCAAAAAATAAATAATCAGTATAAAAAATACCTTCCGGGGCAAAATTAAACTATCAGCTTCGGAAGGTATTTTATTATGTAGTGTTAAAAACACATACTCTCTGACTGCTGTTTTTTGTATTAAAAATACATGACGGGAGTGAGCATTTTGGGATACTGCGGAAAGGTTGAAATAACCGGTGTAAACACATCTAAGCTTACCGTACTTACAAGGGAAGAGGCCGCCGAACTTTTTAAAAAAACAAAGGCAGGTGATAAGGAGGCAAGGCAAAAACTTATTAACGGTAATTTAAGGCTCGTTCTCAGCATAATAAAGCGGTTTGACAACCGTAGCGAATCCATAGACGATCTGTTCCAGGTCGGCTGTATAGGGCTTATAAAGGGTATAGATAATTTTGATATATCTCTGAATGTACTGCCGTCAACATATCTTGTGCCTATGATAATAGGCGAGATACGGCGTTATCTGCGTGATAATAACTTTATACGTGTCAGCCGTTCGCTCAGAGATACCGCATATCACGCATTACAAATAAAGGAACAGCTTACAAAGGCAAATTCCAAGGAACCGACAATAGAGGAAATCGCCAAAATAATGGAGGTTCCTGCCGAAGATATAACAACAGCACTTGAAGCAATACAGGATCCTGTTTCATTGTTTGAACCGTTGTATCATAATGACGGAGATACACTTTATGTCATGGATCAGATGAGCGATGATAAGGAAAATGATAATCAGTGGCTTGATAACATTTCGTTAAATGAAGCAATGAGAAGGCTGAATGACCGTGAGAAAAAAATACTTCAGCTAAGATTTTTTGAAGGCAAAACACAAATGGAGGTATCGGACGAAATAGGTATTTCTCAGGCACAGGTCAGCCGTTTGGAAAAAACTGCATTAAAACATATGAAAAAATATGTTTAAACTTGTCGGGACATGACAGAATGCACTCTGTTGTGTCCCGGTTTTAATTAAAATTTAATTTTATGGTTGACATTTTGGCAAAAATATATAAAAATAAAATGGGGAAAGTTGTAGCTTGCTTTATCTATGTTATATGCTGTTAAAAACATTAATAAAAGCATTGGATAAAAGCAAAATTTATGATATAATGATGTTATGTCATTACATTATTTTAGGAGGCGGTATATTGGCTGATTCTAATATAACCAAAAGAGCACTTGCCTCTGCAATGAAGGAGCTTATGGCTTCTGTTCCGTTTTCAAAGATTAGTGTTGGGGATATTTGCGAAAAATGCGAAATGAACCGTAAAAGCTTCTATTATCATTTCAGAGATAAATATGATTTAGTAAACTGGATATTTAATTCCGAATTTATAATGCGTACACCGTCAAAGATGTATTCCAATGAATGGGATTTTATTTCTGATATATGTACTTATTTCTATGATAACAGAGCATTTTATTCAAAAGCGTTACTTATCGAAGGTCAGAATTCATTTTTGGAATATTTCAAAGATGTTCTTGTGGCGATTCTTAATGAATATATGAAGGGCTATTTTTCCAATAAGGAAAATCAGGATTTTTATATTACATTCTATACAGATGCCTTTGTTGCGTCTATTGTCCGTTGGCTTAAGGATAAAAACTGTATGCCGGCAGAGCAGTATGTTGTTCTTTTGAGATCATGTATAGAAGACCTTGCAGTAAAAATAGTTAATACTCTTCCCGAAAACGCAAGAGAATAGGGTAAAAAATAAATGTCGATATAGTTTTGTACTGTATCGACATTTTTATGTTTGTATTATTTTTGATATTTTTTAAGCACATCTAAAAGCGGCATATTGTTTATGTTGTATTTTGTGCCGTCCTCTTTGTTGGAATACAAATTTCCTTCAACATCAATAATTGCCGAAAAATTGTTTCCGGAAATCATCTTATCTATTGTAAGAGTATCGTTGTAAACATCCATCATTACATATGAGTGCTTCTGTTCATCGCGTACTTTCTTTGCATTTGAACTCATATAATCAAGTGTTTCCTGACTGCATTTTCTTGTAGGCATACAGAAAAGAAAGGTTTCTGTATAATCCTCGAAATAATTAAGCTTTTCCTCTGTAAAAACACTGTGGCAGTTTTCATCATCATAAAAATCGTGTACTGCAAAAAACTTATGGTTTTCCCTTAATGCATCCGTTGCCGAGGAAAGCTCGTCTTTTGTTCCGTGTATGGACGCAAGCACGTTTTTTATGTCCTCAAACATAGCTATCGTTCTGTCTGAAACAGATGATGCCTCAGTAAACAAAACAAATGCACATTCATTGTTTACTCTTATAATTTCGGCAGTTTCTTCTGATACATCGTCATCAATTACAGCAAACATATATATTCCGAGCTCTTTTGCCTGTTTTATTATATCAGCAGTCTGTTTACTGTGCTGCTTATCCGTTTCGATAAGAAGTATCCACGGAATACAGCAGTTATTTTCCCTGCTTAACTCTCGTATTGTCTTTGCACCGCTTGTGCATGCATTATATCCGGCATTAATCGAAAATTCCTTTAAATTCTCCATGTCGAGATATGAAACTATTTTATTAATAAGCGTATAATATGCACTGTTTTCATTTGTAAGCATTTTCTGAAGCATTTCGAACATATTATTACTGAAACGTCCGTTGGGAAAACTGAGAATAAGATCAACAACATTTCTCAAAGATCGTTCCGGATCATTTTTTAAATCATGCAGGACCTTATTAACAAGCGGTTCTATCATGGCTCTTGCCATCCTGTCTTTAAACATCTGCATATCACCCTTTCGGTATCGTATAACATTTATATATTACCTTGAAGGAAACAATTTTTAAATGGACAATATTATTTTAATGTCCGAATTCCGAAAAATTCATATAAAGCATACGTAAAATATAATGGATTATGTATAATTAATTCAAATTTTATCATTTTATGTTTATTTTTTAATACTTATGGAGTATGATATAAATAATAATACACTAAGGAGAGGATTGGAATTGGCATTACAAATAGACAAGCTTGTGCAGTCCGCAGATGTTTTTATTAAGGCAGAGGACCTTCAGAAAGTTAAGGATTTCAGCGTTACATATCAGATGTACAGTGCGGCTATTAAGGAAATACGTACTAAGCTGGAAATACTCGATGATGAATTTAAAATAAAATTTGATTATAACCCTATACATAATATTGAAAGCCGTCTTAAGGCACCGGCAAGCATTGTAGAAAAGCTGAATAAAAAAGGCTTCGATGTTTCCGTACAATCAATAAGAGACAATATATTTGATGTTGCCGGAATAAGAGTGATTTGCAACTATATAGAAGATATATATAAAGTTGCGGACCTGCTCACAAACCAGGACGATATTACATTGATAAGAACTAAGGATTATATTAAAAATCCTAAAGAAAACGGTTACAGAAGTCTTCATCTCATTGTTTCTGTTCCGATTTTTCTTGCAGAATCAACCGAGCATATAAAAGCAGAAGTACAGCTCAGAACAATAGCAATGGATTATTGGGCAAGCCTTGAGCATGAGTTAAGATATAAAACCACCGGTAATGTAAATGACGATCTTAAAAAACGTCTTACCGCCTGTGCAACATTGCTTGCAGACATGGACGTTGAAATGCAGGATATATTTAAGATTATATATAAACAGAATTGAAAATCGGAGAACCGCTAACATGAAAATATATTAGGTTCGGGAAAAAACAGCCGAATTATTGACAAAGCTGTTATCTGTCTGGGAAACTTCGGTCAGAAAACACATCTTTTTCTTTCTGATGCCGAGATAGAGAAAATCAAGACATTATTAGACGAACAGGGAAATCTATATATTATTTTATACATGAAAATAAATCAAATATACTGACAGCAAAAATCCCTTCCATTTCAGCTTTGAAATAAAAGGGATTTTGTTTTGTGTGCTTAGTCTACCCAGATTGTATTCATTTTTTCTTCAATCATTTTTTTGCGAGCCTCTTTTTCTTTATTAAGAGGAGTAAAACCGATTTCATACATATTACCTTCCTTTACGCCTTCGGGAAGAAGTGAAAGGGGAAGATCAATCATCTTTTTGTCTTCGGTTTCGCAAACGGCATATTCGCCTTCAATTCTGTCTACGATAATCTGACTTGATTTTGTGTCCTTCGATATACGCATTAATATCACTCAGCTTTCATTATTTACTGCGGATTGCAGTCGCCGGCAGCTTCATAGCCTTCATCTATTGCCTTCTGGAAATCGTCTGTATATTCCTTGTTTGACTCTGACATTTTTGCAACGGAAGAGCAGTCCGCATAGTGTATTTTCTTTGAATTTGTGTTAAGCACATATGTTTTTTCGGCAGGTGCTTCGGAAACAGCATTATCTGTATTGCCTGCCGGTGCTATGCTGTCACCTTCGGTAGTAACTTCTTTTGTTATTGTTTTTCCGTCCGATGTAATCACGATAGTTCCAAGCTCATCTGTTCTTAATATCTCAATATTCTTTGCGTTGAGCTTATCAAGTGTTTCCTGGTTCGGATGACCGTATTTGTTTCCGGCACCGCAGCTTATAACAGCGATAGAAGGATTTACTCTGTCAAGAAAGGCCTGGCTTGTTGATGTTGTGCTTCCGTGATGTCCAACCTTAAGAACATCTGCACTTACGTCATCTGTAATTTCGTTTTCGGAAAGCTCTTCTGCGTCACCTGTGAAAAGGAATGATGTATCACCGTAAACAATTTTGATTACGGCAGAGAAATTATTAAGCTCCTCGTATTCTCCGGAAACAGGTGCTACCATATAAACAGAAAGGTTTTTGCTTTCATCTTTATCTATTGTTACACCGGAATGTGCTGTATAAACAATATAATTCTTTGCTGTGATTGCATCCATAACATCTTCAAATGTTTTTGTGTCGGCAGATGCCTTCGGAAGATAAATGTCACCGATGTCAAAAGTATTGATTACATCATCAAGTCCGCCGATATGGTCTTCGTGAGGATGTGTTCCTACAACATAATCAATGGAAGTATATCCGAGTGACTTTATGTATTCAACAACATCATCGCCGCTTTCGTTTGTTCCGGCATCAATAAGGAGCGTTTTTCCGTCGGGAAGCTCGATAAATTCCGAATCTCCCTGGCCGACATCAATGTAGGAAACACGCATTATATCGCCTGTACCGTCTGTTGTTTCCTCTGTTTGTGCATCGGCCTTTGTGTCTTCTGCCGGTGTTTCTGCTTTTGCATTTCCTGTTGAACAGCCCGTCATAACGAGAGCCAGCACAAGAGCTGCCATTGATAAAAATTTCTTCTTCATTTGTTTTTCCCCCATTTACTTATTCGGGCACTGTGCATACACACAGTAGCTAAAAGTGTATATACACATTTAGTTATTATGCCCATTGAAATTAACTTACTGTTTTATTATACTAAAATTAATAACATAAGTAAAGGCAAGTACCGAATAAGTACCTAATACCAACTTAAGGAGGAGTTTATTATGAGTTTAATGACAGCAACACCTTATAAAATTAATAATATGGAACTTAAAAACAGAATTATTATGCTCGTTATGCACACTGCTTTTGCAAAGGGCGGTAAGCTCAGCGAAGAAGATTATGCTTTCTTTGAGGCAAGAGCCAAAGGTTCTCCGGCGGCAATAACTCAGGTAGTCGGCGTAAATGACGAAGGAACGGCTGATTCAATGCCAAATGTTACGGACGAAAGCTTTTTTGATGCCGAAAAGAGAATAACAGATATGATTCACAGCTATGGCACAAAACATATAGTACAGCTCTTCCACAGAGGCAGAAACGCCGCAAGTGATAAAGGTCTTAAACCGATAGCTCCTTCAAATGTTCCTTCCGGCATATACAGAAACGAATGTGAGGTAATGACAGCCGAAAAGATAGAGGAAACAGTAAAGGCATTTGCCGATGCGGCATTAAAGCTTAAGGAGATAGGTGTAGATGCGGTTGAAGTAAGTATGTCGGCAGGCTATTTACTTTCACTTTTCTTCTCACCTATAACAAATCTTCGTGACGATGAATACGGCGGAGACGAAGAAAGACGAATGAAAGCTCCTCTTGATGTATTAAGAGCAATCAGAAAAGCAGTCGGTAATAATTATCCCGTTATAGTCCGTATTGCCGGTTCACAGATGATGCCCGGCGGATATGGCATTGACTATATGCAGAAATTCTGTTCAACAGCGGAAAAGGAAGGACTTATTGATGCGGTAAACGTAACCGGCGGCTGGCATGAAGCTCCTGTGCCGCAGATTTCCTATCAGCTTCCGGCAGGCGGCTTTGCATATCTTGCCGATGCAATAAAGAGAGCTGTCAATGTTCCCGTAATTGCCTGCAACAGAATTAATAATATAGATACAATGGAAGCAATATTAAAGAACGGCATGGCTGATTTTGTAGGAACAGCGAGAGGCTTCCTTGCCGATCCCGAATTTTCACGCAAGGTTCTTGAAGGAGTTCCTTATAACCGCTGTCAGGGCTGTAACAAATGTATCGAAGCAGTACTTAAGGGCAAGAGCGTTGTCTGTGCATATAATCCCGAAGTTGGCCGAGAAGTTGAAGAAAAGACACACAGAAGAGTTATATCTGCTAAAAAGGTTATTGTTGCCGGTGCCGGCCCTGCCGGACTTGAAGCCGCAAAGAAATCGGCAGAAAGAGGCTATAAAACAATTCTCTGCACAAAGGACGATAAGCTTGGCGGTCTTTTGAACACAGCCGCAATTCCTCCCGAAAAACAGGATTTACGCTGTTTCATCGAAAACAAGAAATATGAGCTTGAGCAGCTTGGTGTTGACATACGTTTAAATACAGAGGTTACAGGAGCATTAATACATGAAATACAGCCGTATTTTGTTGTTGACGCAACCGGCGGAGATGTTGTTATTCCACCTATAAAGGGCATTGACAAAGATAATGTATATACGGCAGAGCAGGTGCTCAACGCATCACCGGAACTTCTTGCAAAGGTTAAAAAGGGTAGTGTTGTTGTTATCGGTGGCGGTTCGGTAGGTATCGAAACAGCTAAATACATAGCGGAAAGCCGTTTCTCAACAAAAGAATCAATACCATTTAACAGCTTATTTATTGGCAAAGACATTCCTGCTGTTGATATTGTTCCGGATATAACCGTTGTAGAAATGACAAAGAAAATCGGTAAGGATTTCAGCGGTCTTAAATGGATTGTTATGAAAGAGGTTAAGGCGGACAAAATCAAAACAATGGCAGAAACAACCGTAAAAGAAATTTGTGACGGATACATTGTTTGCGATACACCGGACGGAGAAGTTCAGCTTAAAGCCGATAACGTAATAATCGCAGCCGGATATAAGGTACAGTCGGGAGAAATTCCCGAGGAATGCCTTAACGAAAAGATTTCCTATGTAAGGATAGGTGACTGTGCCGAAATCGGAGATGCCATGAAAGCTATTCATGAGGCATATGAGGTGTTTATGAAGTTCTTTATTGCGTAAAAGCATAGGAATTTTATAATAAATAACTATACATGAATAATTCTAAGACAGAGGCAGTTCAAATTTGGACTGCTTTTGTTCCATTTTATAAGTTTACATAATATATTTATAGTAAACTTATAATTTTTTGCCACTATTCATTTGCGGTGTTATAATAATTCCATATTATATTTTCAGGAGGAACTATGACATTACAGCAATTAAAATATATGATAACCGTTGCCGAAAAGGGTTCTATAACCGAGGCGGCAAAGACATTGTATATATCACAGCCGAGCCTTTCCGAGGCAATTAAAGAGGTTGAGAAAGAGGCCGGCATTACAATATTTATCCGCAGACGTTCCGGAGCTGTGCCGACAAAGGAAGGAATGGAGTTTTTGGGCTATGCACGACAGGTGCTTGAGCAGATGGATATTCTTAATTCGAGATATATCGATTACGGTACGGCAAAACAGAGATTTTGCGTTTCAACACAGCATTATACATTCACAGCAAACGCATTTGTTGAGCTTGTGCGAAAATACGGCAATGAGCATTACGAATTTATACTCAACGAAACGCAGACGCACCAGATTATTGAAGATGTAAGAAACCGATTCAGCGACTTAGGAATACTGTTTTTAAGCAGTGAAAACGAAGGTACTTTGTGCAGATTATTTGATGAATACAGCCTTAATTTTATTGAGCTTTTTACAGCAAAACCGCATGTTTTTATATCAAAGGAGCATCCGCTTGCAAAAAACCGGTCACTTACGCTCGAAATGCTTGCGCCTTATCCAAAGCTCAGCTTTGTACAGGGCGTTTATGAATCCGCCGGCTTTGCGGAAGAGCTTTTCAGCAATATGCCCGTTGAAAAAAGCATAATGGTAAGTGACAGAGCCGCAATAGTCAATCTTATGCTCGGCTTAAACGGATATACAATATCAAGCGGAATATTTCCGACATATTTACAGGCAGACAATATTATCTCAATACCGATTGATTCTGATGAAAAAATGCGTATCGGCTATATAAAAAACAAGGATAAGGAACTTTCCGAGCTTGGAAAAACCTATATAAATGCACTTATGAAATTCAATCCTAATATATAGTTTAAATCTATTATAAATTATAAATAATAAGTATTACCTATTTTATGTGTCTCTGTGATACAATCTTCAGCAGAAAAGGAGGCCATAAAATGCCATTTAATATTTTAATCAGTTTTCTTATATATTGTGTTATTAATGCCTTTACACCGGGACCGGGAAACATACTTGCTTTGAACACAGTTGCAAATTACGGCTGGAAAAAGGGCAGACCGCTGTTTTTCGGAATATTTGCCGGATACTATTCCGTTCAGATAATATGTGCATTGATAGTCTATGGAGTGAGCACATTTCTTCCGTCCGTTCTCGGAATTATGAAATACATAGGTGCGGCTTATATTCTCTGGCTTGCAATACATATAGCCATAAGCAAACCGGAAATCGGAAGCTCTGATAAATCCGCATCATTTATGAAGGGCTTTATGTTACAGTTTGTAAACGTAAAAATATATCTTTTCGGCATAACCGCATTGACCGGATATATTACGGATTACAGCACAGCCTTCGGAATATTACTGCTTTTTGAGCTGTTTATAGCAACCATTGGTTCGGTAGCAACATTAACATGGATAGGTATGGGTATGCTTATACAAAGCTTTTATATAAAGCATTTCCATATTATAAATATAATTCTTTCACTTTCTCTGCTGGAATGTGTGTACAGCATATTAAAATAAATTATTTTGCCGTAAAAGTCATTGACTTAGAGTTGACTCCAAGGTGTATAGTTGATACTGTAAAATAAACTATACGGAGGTATGAACAATGATTTACAGCAATTTTCAGGACATCAAGCTTCCATCTCTCGGTGTCGGAACAATGCGTCTTCCTTTGATTGAAGGCTCTGAAAAAGACACAGACATTGATGTTGCCCAGACAGAGAAAATGTTTGACTATGCAATTAAGAACGGTATAAATTACTTTGATACAGCCTATGCTTATCACAGCGGAGAATCGGAAAATGTAACAGGAAAAATTCTCAGCAAATATCCCAGAGACAGCTTTTATCTTGCAACAAAATTTCCCGGATATGATATAAACAATATGGACAAGGTAGAGGAAATATTCGAGGAACAGCTTAAAAAATGTCGTGTCGATTATTTCGATTTTTACTTATTCCATAATGTTTGCGAAAAGAACGTAGACTATTATCTTGACGAAAAATACGGTATACTTGATTATCTTCTCAAGCAGAAGGAAAACGGCAGAATTAAACATCTCGGTTTTTCCGCACATGGCAGTCTTGAAGTTATGAAGAAATTCCTCAATGCTTACGGAAAATATATGGAATTCTGTCAGATCCAGCTTAACTATATCGACTGGACATTCCAGGACGCAAAGGCAAAGGTTGACCTTCTTAATGAATTAAACATTCCAATTTGGGTTATGGAACCGTTAAGAGGCGGCAAGCTTGCATCATTAAGCGATAAAAACACCGAAAAGCTTAAGGCACTTCGTCCGAACGAAAATATTCCTTCTTGGGCATTCCGCTTTTTACAGTCAATTCCCGGTGTAACTGTCGTACTTTCCGGTATGTCAAACCTTGACCAGCTTAAGGACAACGTACATACATACGAAGAAAATAAACCGTTAAACGATGCGGAATTTAAAGCAATTACCGATATTGCCGGCGGTATGTTAAAAGCAAATACACTTCCTTGTACAGCCTGCCGTTATTGTACATCTCACTGTCCGAAAGGAATAGATATACCGAGAATTCTTGAATTATATAATGAACATAGCTTTACAGGCGGCGGTTTTATTGCTCCTATGGCTATTGCGGCACTTCCGGCAGATAAACAGCCTTCAGCTTGTATTTCATGCAGAAGCTGCGAAGCAGTCTGTCCCCAGCAGATAAAAATTTCGGAGGCAATGGCTGAATTCAGCAAAAAATTAGGTTTAAATAAATAAAAACACAGCAATAAATAATATATGACCGAGTTTGTTATAGATATGATATATGTGCATATGTAACAAACTTGGTCTTTTTTAAAAATTTTACGACATTATTACGTAACAATTAATATTATATGTTATAATAATAAAATAAGTTTATAGGCAAAATTGTTATGTTATATAAATCAATACGAGGAATTTCATGAATAATCTTAAGCGTAAAATTGTATCTATTATTATGATATGTACTATAATTGCAATCATTGTTACAGGTACAATAAGTGTAAATACCGCAAATAAAATAATTTCCGAAAATGCTGTACAAAGAATGAATCTTCTTTGCGATTACAATCGTCTCAGCTTTAATGATATGTTAAGCGGCATAGAGCAGTCCGTTAATATCCTTGCTAAATATACAGTGTTGTCAATAGATGATGTAGATTCATTTAAAAGTGATCCTGAATATGTGGAAAATCTTGAAAACAACATAAGCGATATGTATATCACAACTGCGAAAAATACAAGAGGCGCTGTCGGAGTATATGCAAGATTTAATCCCGAATTTACCGATCCTAAATCCGGAATATTTCTTATAAGAAACCAGAGAAAAGGAACTTACGTGTATGAAGAGCCAACGGATTTAAGTAAGTATGCTGCCGATGATTATGGCCATGTCGGCTGGTATTATGAAACAATGAAAAAGGGTGAAGCGTTGTGGATGCAGCCTTATCTTAACCGAAATACAAATAATTATCTTATCTCTTATATAATCCCTATATACATAAATGGTGAATTTATAGGTATTGTCGGAATGGATATTAATTTTCTTTATATTGTTTCTTTAGTGCAAAGTATTTCCATTTATGATACAGGTTACGCATTTTTAATAAATAACAATGGCGAAATCATATATCATCCGGATATAGAAAAGGACGAAAAGCTTTCCGATTATATAGACATTGATATTGTAAAGTATATAAATAATATACATAACAAAAGAGATAACGAATCCAATGTTCATTATGAATATAACGGCAAATCAAAATACCTTTCTATCGGTAAGTTGAATAATAATGCTTATCTTGTTATAGCCGCACCGGAGTCCGAAATATTTGCCGATGCAACAGTTCTTAGGCAAATAATTACATTATTTGCGGAAATGACAGCTATTGTTGTATTTATTATCGGTCTGTTGCTTATAAAGACTATTGAAAAACAAACAAGCATTGACCATCTTACAGGTGTTAAAAACCGAGAGGCATTTATAAGAGAAGTTGATGAAAAATTAAAGCTTCACAGGTCTTCTTCATATAGACCGCCAAATTATTCTTATGCATTTATTATGATTGATATTGACCATTTTAAGGATATTAATGACTCTATGGGCCATAATACCGGAGATATGGCAATCAAATCCGTTGCATATGCACTTGAACGTGTTTTTAATAACAATGACATAATCGGACGCTTCGGCGGTGATGAATTCCTTGTATTCGTGCAGTGCATTGATAAAGAAATTGTTGAAAAACGCATAAATGAGTTTATGAAACTTATATGTAGCGGCAGTCAATATTATAGCTATAAAATGACTTGCAGTTCGGGAATTATATTTTCATCAAATTGTGATACTGATTCCGATAAACTTATACTTGAAGCCGATGCCGCCATGTATGAAGCTAAAAAGCTTGGCAGAGGCAGATATATTTTAAGAGAAAATAATTAAATAATTTTTTGCCGGCTGATAATTTTATTGTCAGTCGGTTTTTTTGTTATAGCAAAATTTTAATTATTACATAAAAAATTTATGTATATATCGAAAAGGGAATAAGTATATAGCTATATCAATTTATTCGCTAAACGCAACTTTAGCGAATAAATACGCATAATTTTCGCATGATACGTCAATTTCCGTATTTTTGCTATAATACTTTGATATATTCTTATTTTATATCATTCTTATTTATCTTCTGTCGTTTCTCCAATATTGTAATTTATATTATTTATGTTATTATATATTAAGAATCAGTTTACGCTTTGGAGTGTTTAAAATGTGTGATGATAATAAAACTTCATATAATAATGACAGCAATATTCTTAAACAGGCTTCTCTTAAAGCAACAAAAAAACGTCTTATGCTTCTGTCTGCTATAAGAAATGCCGGTCATCCTATTACTGCCGAAGAAATATTTGATGACGTTTCGGATACTATGAATCTGTCTACCGTATATCGTGCTTTAAATGCTATGGCCGATAAAAATATACTTTCCAAATCTATCCATATGGACGGAAAAACCTACTATCACTTTAATGACCATATTCATAAACACGAACTCATCTGTTCCGTATGTCATAAATCCGTTGAGGTTGAGGATTGTCCCTTTGATGAGATTGCCGAGCTTATTGCCGAAAAAACCGGATATTCCATAACCGGACATAACGTTGAATTTACGGGAATTTGTCCCGAATGCACAGCTCGGACAAAGAATAAGGATTAAATTTGCATAATTCATAGTAATGTGCTATACTATTGTTAAACCTAATGTCATGTATACATATAGGATTATTTATTTGGAGGGAAATTTGTTATGCTTATATCTACAAAAGGCAGATACGGTGTTATGATTATGGTTTATCTTGCAGGAAATTATAACAAAGGACATAAACCGTTAAAGGAGATTGCGGCAAGCCAGGATTTATCGGAAAAATACCTTGAACAGATAATTAATCCTCTCACAAAAGCAGGACTTCTTACAAGCTATCGCGGTGCTCAGGGCGGATATGCCCTTTCCAGAGAGCCTAAGGAAATTACCGTTGGCGATATTTTAAGAATATTGGAAGGCTCGCTTGCTCCGGTATATTGTGTGGCTGATGAAGGCAAAACCTGTGAAAAGCAAGGCTCATGCAATTCTGTTATGGTATGGAAAAAGATTAAAGATGCAATAGATAATGTCGTTGATAACCTTACATTGGAAGATTTACTTAACGAATCAAATAAAAAAGCTTAAAAATAAGTTGATTTATATTGATAAATATGATATTATTTAATGGTTGATTTTATCTCAATCATTAATAAGCCGGTGTGTCGGAACTGGCAGACGAGACAGACTCAAAATCTGTTGCCCTCTGGGCGTGTGGGTTCGAGCCCCACCACCGGTATATTTTTAACGGGAAACCTTGATAGGTTTCCCGTTTTTACTTTTACTGATAGAGGTATCCGGCTGACATTTCAAGATAATTTTTGCCTGAATAATTCGGATAAGCCTTTTTCATTTCCGATATAAATTCATCTCTTGGCGAATCCATCAGCCTATCATAAAATCAATGGAACTATGGGGACTTGAATACAAAAAACAAATAAATTAAATATAAGCAAAAAGCTTCCGAAAGTGGTTATCACCAACGGAAGCTTTTGTTATCATTGAAAGATTATATTACTGGATATTGAAGAATGCCTTAATTCCGGGATATTCTGCTGCATCTTCAAGCTCTTCCTCAATTCTGAGAAGCTGATTGTATTTAGCAACTCTGTCGCTTCTTGCGGGAGCACCTGTCTTAATCTGTCCGGCATTTACGGCAACAACGATATCAGCGATTGTGCTGTCTTCTGTTTCGCCTGAACGGTGGCTTACGATAGCTGTCATCTTGTGTCTGTTAGCAAGCTGGATAGCGTTGAATGTTTCTGTAAGTGTACCGATCTGATTTACCTTGATAAGGATAGCGTTTCCGGCATGAAGGTCGATACCCTTCTGAAGTCTGTCTGTGTTTGTTACGAAAAGGTCGTCGCCAACGAGCTGAACCTTGTCACCGATTTCCTTAGTAAGTAACTGCCAGCCTGTCCAGTCCTCTTCTGCAAGACCGTCTTCGATAGAGATAATAGGATATTTTTCAACAAGCTTTTTCCAAAGCTCTACCATCTCTTCGCTTGTTCTTACTATTTCCTTGCCTACCATTTTGCTTTCGCCGGGGAAATGATATTTTCCGTCTTTTTCATCGAAAAGCTCACTTGTTGCAGGGTCCATAGCAATCTTAATATCTGTGCCCCATCCATAGCCTGCTTTTTCAACTGCCTCTTTGATAAGGTCGATAACTGCATCGGGTGTAGGAAGGTCGGGAGCAAAACCGCCTTCATCGCCTACTGCTGTTGAAAGTCCCTTTGACTTAAGAACGTCCTTAAGGTTATGATAGATTTCAGCACACATACGGAGAGCCTCTTTGAATGAAGGAGCACCTACGGGCATAATCATGAATTCCTGGAAGTCAACTGTGTTGTCTGCATGCTTACCGCCGTTCATAATGTTCATCATGGGAACGGGAAGCTGTTTTGCGTTAAATCCTCCGAGATACTGATATAAAGGCATATCGAGTGCCTCTGCGGCTGCCTTTGCAACTGCCATTGATACACCGAGGATAGCATTTGCACCGAGCTTGCCTTTGTTATATGTTCCGTCAAGTTCGATAAGCATTTTATCGATAGCAACCTGGTCAAGAGCATTCATACCGATAATTTCTTCTGCGATTTCGTTGTTTACATGGTCAACTGCGTTCTGAACGCCCTTTCCCATATATCTGTCGCCGCCATCACGCATTTCAACAGCCTCGAACTGACCTGTTGATGCACCGCTGGGAACAGCCGCACGGCCCATAAAGCCACCTTCAACCGAAACTTCAACCTCAACTGTGGGATTTCCTCTTGAGTCAAGTATTTCTCTTGCATATACGTCTAAAATTTCAATATAGCCTTTCATTTTGTCCTCCTTAGATTTTAGATATTAAATCCAATTTGTTTTAAATATTATTAATCAGCAGGCTTTCGCCTGTCATTTCCTTTGGTTTGGGAAGGTCCATCATGGCGAGAAGTGTCGGAGCTATGTCGCAGAGTCTTCCGTCCTTAATGCCTATTCCGTCCGTATAATTTACAAGCACAAGCGGAACAGGATTTGTTGTATGTGCTGTCATGGGCTGACCTGTTTCATAATCTATCATCTGGTCGCTGTTGCCGTGGTCTGCACAAATAATCATCTGTCCGTCAGCCTCTTTGAGTGCATCGTAAACACGGCCTACACATTCGTCAACCGCTTCAACCGCCTTTACTGCGGCCTCCATAATGCCTGTATGTCCAACCATATCTGAGTTTGCAAAGTTAACTATAATAAGGTCATATTTTTTGGAAAGAATGTTTTCGACAAGCACATCGCATACCTCATAAGCACTCATTTCCGGCTTAAGGTCATATGTCGCAACCTTCGGCGAAGGTATAAGTATTCTGTCCTCACCGGGATTTGGCTCCTCAACGCCGCCGTTAAAGAAGAACGTAACGTGTGCATATTTTTCCGTTTCGGCTGTTCTGAGCTGTTTAAGTCCAAGTGAAGAAATATACTCGCCAAGTGTATTGTCAAGCTTCTGCGGCTTGAACGCAATGCTCACGTTAGGAAGTGTATCATCATAGCGTGTAAAGCATATATAAACAAAGCTCTTAAGCACCTTTTCTCTTTCAAAGCCGTCAAAATCCGAATCAACAATCGCTCTTGTTATTTCTCTTGCTCTGTCAGGACGGAAATTGAAGAATATAAATGAGTCGTTTTCTTCTGCCTTAGCCACCGGCTGACCGTCCTCATCTGTGATTACGGTTGGTATAACAAACTCATCTACAACGCCTGCCGCATAGGAATTATCCATACATTCCTCTGCCGATGCGGCTTTATTGCCTTTGCCGAGCATTATGGCATTATATGCCTTTTCAACTCTGTCCCAGCGTTTATCTCTGTCCATTGCATAATATCTGCCGGAAACAGTGGCAATTTTGCCTGTTCCGACCTTACGGAGCTCTTCCTCAAGCTGAAGAAGATAATCCTTGCCCGATGAAGGCGGAACATCTCGTCCGTCCATAAAAGCGTGTACATAAATCTTTTCAAGTCCATGGTCTGCCGCAAGCTTAAGAAGTGCATACAGATGCGAATTATGGCTGTGTACACCGCCGTCAGAAAGCAGTCCCATTATATGAAGTGCCGAATTATTCTTTTTGCAGTTATCAACTGCCTTTAACAATTCCTCGTTTTCAAAGAAATCTCCGTCCTCAATGGACTTTGTTATTCTTGTAAGCTCCTGATATACAATTCTGCCTGCACCTATGTTAAGGTGTCCAACCTCAGAATTTCCCATCTGACCTTTGGGAAGTCCAACGTCAAGGCCACTGGCAAAGCCCTTTGCATGGGGATATTTAGCCATAAGCATATCCATAACAGGAGTTTTTGCTGTTTTTATTGCATTTCCTTCGGTACGGTCGTTAATGCCGTAACCGTCAAGTATCATTAAAACCGTAGGTTTTTTACTCATATCGTTTCTCCTTCGGTAAATTTTGTTGATTTCGGAAAAATTAATAATTTACTATATCCTTAAATTCTTCCTTAAGTGATGCTCCGCCGACAAGACCGCCGTCTATATCGGGCATTGCAAAAAGCTCGGCCGCATTTTTACCGTTTACACTGCCGCCATACTGTATTCTGATTTTTTCTGCTGTTTCCTTATCGTACATTTCGCCGAGAACACCTCTTATTGCGGCACAAACCTCTTCTGCTTCAGCACTTGTGGCTGTTTTGCCTGTTCCGATTGCCCAGATAGGCTCATAGGCAACGACAACCTTTGTTATATCGTCCTTTGAAATGCCGTTAAGTCCGCATTTAATCTGTGTTCTTATAAAATCTATTGTTATGCCCTTTTCACGCTGTTCAAGGGTTTCTCCGCAGCACATAATCGGAATAAGATTATGCTCAAGAGCTTTTTTAACCTTTTTATTGACTGTTTCGTCTGTTTCGGCAAAATACTGACGTCTTTCGGAATGACCGAGAATAACGTATTTTACGCCTGTGTCTGTAAGCATTGCCGGAGAAATTTCGCCTGTATATGCTCCGCTTTCCTCAAAATACATATTTTCGGCACCGAGAGCGATTTTTGTGCCTTTTATTGCCTCTGCAACGGGAATTATATCTATCGCCGGAACGCAGAATACAACATCTACCTTGTCTGTATCAACAAGAGGCACAAGCATTTTCGCAAGTGCAACAGCCTCAGAGGGTGTTTTATTCATTTTCCAGTTTCCTGCTACTATTTTTTTACGCATGGTATCATTCCCTCCATTATTTATCGTCAACTGCAGCTACACCGGGAAGCTCCTTGCCTTCAAGGAATTCAAGAGAAGCACCGCCGCCTGTCGAAATGTGGCTCATCTTGTCACCGTAGCCGAGCTGGTTTACAGCCGCAGCAGAGTCACCGCCGCCGATGATTGTTGTTCCGTCAATGTCTGCAAGCACATGAGCGATTGCCTCTGTACCCTTTGCAAAGTTAGAAAATTCGAATACACCCATAGGGCCATTCCATACAACAGTTTTAGCTTCTTTAAGAGCTTCGGAGAAAAGCTTGATTGTTTCCGGTCCTATATCAACGCCCATCCAGCCATCGGGAATAAGTCCTGTGGGAACGATGTCGCTTTCTGCCTCGTTTTTGAATTCCTTAACAATAACCGTATCAATGGGAAGAAGAAGCTTAACGCCTTTTTCCTGTGCTTTTTTAATCATATCTGCGGCATAATCAACTTTGTCGGCTTCAAGAAGCGAGTTTCCGATATTTCCGCCGAGTGCTTTAATGAATGTATAAGCCATGCCACCGCCGATAACAAGTATGTCTACCTTTTCAAGAAGGTTATTGATTACATTAATTTTATCGCTTACCTTTGCTCCGCCGAGAACAGCCGCAAAAGGTCTTACGGGATTATTAACCGCATTTCCGAGATATGCGATTTCCTTTTCCATAAGGTATCCGACTGCCGATTCCTTTACAAATTTTGTAACACCTACTGTCGAGCAATGAGCTCTGTGTGATGAACCGAAGGCATCATCAACATAAACATCGGCAAGAGAAGCAAGCTCTTTGCTGAAATTATCCTCGTTCTTTGTTTCTTCCTTACGAAAACGTGTGTTTTCAAGAAGTATAACCTCTCCGTCCTTCATTTCCGCAACTGCTTTTTTAGCATTTTCGCCGACTACGTTGTCGTCCTTTGCAAAAAGAACATTAACGCCGAGTTTTTCCGAAAGTCTTACTGCAACGGGAGCAAGCGAAAGCTCCGGCTTAACCTCTCCCTTGGGTTTGCCCATATGTGAGCAGAGAATTACCTTAGCACCTTCATCAAGGAGCTTTTTGATTGTCGGTATTGATGCCGTAATACGGTTATCGTCCGTTATGACACCGTCCTTAACGGGAACATTAAAGTCGCATCTGACAAGGACTCTTTTTCCCTTTACCTGTAAATCATCAACTGTTTTTTTGTTAAGCATTCTGCAGTTCCTCCTAATCTTATACGAAATAAGTTTTTTGTTGGATAGTCTTAATTAAATGATGCCTGTCTAAGCTCGTATTATTATGCCCGAACTTTCCGTTAATATTATACTACCGTTGGCAATAATTTTCAACGTATGCTATAATTAAATCAAATATGATTATTTTTTAAAAATTCACACAGGAGGCATTTTTATTATGTTTTTCGCAGATTATCATATACATACGTCTTTTTCTTCCGACAGTACGGCGGAAATGCCCAAAATGATTGAAAAAGCGATTGAGCTCGGACTTAAGGAAATAATGATTACCGACCATATGGACATAGGATTTCCGAGCCATGATATGCTTTTTACTCTGAACTATTCAGACTATTCAGATGCGGTTAATTTATACAAGGTGCTTTATAAGGACAGGATTGATGTGCTTATAGGTGTTGAAATGGGACTTCAGAAGCATATCGTAAGAGATGCACGAATGTTTACTGAGTTTAATCCTTTTGATTTTGTTATCGGTTCAACGCATGTAATAAACGGTCTTGACGTAAGCGACAGCAGATTTTTCGAAGGCAAAACAAAAAAGGAGGCATATACGGAGTATTTCGAAAATGTTCTGGAAAATGCGAAGCTCCATGACTGCTACAATGTTTACGGACATCTCGATTATATAAACCGATACTCGCATTATGAGGACAATTCGCTTGAATATAAGGATTACAGCGATATTATAGACGAAATACTTAAGGTTCTTGTATCCAAAGGAAAAGGACTGGATATAAATACATCTGGCTACCGCTATGGCCTTGGCAGAACAAATCCTCAGCTTGATATAGTAAAACGCTTTAAGGAGCTCGGCGGAGAAATAGTAACAGTCGGCTCTGACGCACATAAACCGGAGGACGTCGGTGCATACTTCGCAGAGGCATATGCCATGCTTAAGGAGGCTGGCTTTAAATATACTGCGTCGTTCAGAAATAAGAAAGCAACAATGGTGAAATTATAATTAGTTTACTGTAATAATATTATGTAAACTAATCTGATTTATTAAAAATAATATTACACTTTATTATAATTTAGGTAAGCCCTTTTTAAAGGGTTTACAGGGTATGGGACAGAATCCCATGGTTTTAAATAAGAGGTATTTTATGTTAATCGGCTCACATGTATCAATTTCAAAAGGTCTTTTAGGTGCGGCAGAAGAAGCCTTCTCTTACGGTGCAAATACATTTATGGTATACACCGGAGCACCGCAGAACACTGTACGCAAACCACTCGAACAGCTCAAAATAGAAGAAGGTAAAAAATTTATGTCCGAGCATAGCATATCGGACATTGTCGTTCATGCACCATATATAATAAACCTTGCATCCTTTAAGAAGGAAACCTATACCCTTGCAAAGGAGTTTCTTGAAAAGGAGCTAATCAGAGCATCTGCCTTCGGTTCAAAATATATCGTTCTGCATCCCGGTGCATATACCGAAAAGGACTTGGATTACGGAATAAACCGTATTGCCGACGGCTTAAACGAGGTATTAAGCAAGGATATTCCCGATATTTATATCTGCCTTGAAACAATGGCAGGCAAAGGAACCGAGATCGGCAGAAGCTTTGAGGAATTACAGCGGATAATAGAAAAAGTTGACAAAGCCGAGCATATAGGCATATGCTTTGACACCTGTCATACCCATGACAGCGGATATGATATTATAAACGACTTCGACGAAGTTCTGAAAAGCTTTGATGACATAATCGGACTTGACAGACTTAAGGTATTTCATATAAACGGCTCATTGAACAAATGTGGTGCTCACAAGGACAGACACGCAAATATCGGTGCGGACGAAACAAATCCCAAAGGTGCGGATAACATCGGCTTTGAGGCAATAAACCGCATAGTACATCACCCAAAAACACAGGGATGTCCGTTTATACTGGAAACACCATGGATAAGCAAAACAGAGAATTTATACAAACAGGAAATTGCAATGTTAAGAGGAGAAGAAAAATGAAAACAGCGGTTGTAACAGGCTCATCAAGAGGTATTGGCAAGGCCATTGCAGAGGAATTATGCAAAAAAGGATATTTTGTTGTGCTCAATGCGGCAAAAAGCGAGGAAGAGCTTGCCGAAACACACAGGGAATTCAAGGAAAAAGGCTATTCATGTGCGGCTGTACTGGCTGATGTTTCGGACTATGAGGCGGCTAAAAAGCTGTTCTATTTCAATGCAGACGTATTGGTAAACAATGCGGGAGTTTCGCACATAGGGCTTTTTATGGATATGCAGCCAAATGAATGGAAACGAGTTGTGGACATCAACCTTAATTCGGTTATGAACTGCACACATATAGTTCTTCCCTATATGCTCAGACAGCACAGCGGTGTAATAATAAACATATCGTCCATGTGGGGAGAAAAAGGTGCATCGTGCGAGGCTGTTTATTCGGCAACAAAAGGCGGAATAAACGCTTTCACCAAGGCTATGGCAAAGGAAATGGGCCCTTCCGGAATAAGAGTGAACGCCATAAGCTGTGGAGTTATAGACACAAAAATGAATGATTGCTTCTCTCCGGAAGAAAAGGCAATGCTCTGCGATGAAATTTCGCTTATGCGTTTCGGTAAGCCGTCAGAGGTTGCAAAGCTTGCGGCATTCCTTGCTGACGAAAACGAATCGGGATATATCAGCGGACAGGTAATATCAATAGACGGTGCTATTGTGTAAGGGCATAAGCCCTTAAGTTAAAAACTTCGTTTTTAACTTGTTGAAACATAAGCATGAACGGTTCATTCCATCGGATTTTAAAAACCAAAAATCCTTGAAACTACTGACTGTGCAAGATGGCATAGTGGCGAAGCCACTTTCGCTTGCGAAAGTCATGAACTCACCGTTCTCCTCGACGTAAGTGAATTGCGTCTATTGACCGCACAAGACAGTGCGGCGGCAAAGCCGCTTTTGCTTTTTTAAAGCAAAAGTCATGACAGGATGGATTCAACTCGGGACGCTTGCAGCTTCCCGAACCCTTCCGCATATAAGTCTATTCTGATATTCGTTTTGGTGTCAGCCACTTTCCGTTTCTCATGTATAGCAACATTAGGATTACACCGACCGTCCACGAAACCGGATACAATATATAAATTCCTTCGATTGAGCTGAAAAAGTACGGTAATATGAGCTTAATCCAGAATATACGGAAAAGGCACATTGATATAAGCAGCACAACCATAGGAGGCACTGTTTTTCCTGTTCCTCTAACCGTTCCGGCTAATCCCTGCAATATACTGATTATAAAATAGAACGGGCAGAAATATCTCATCGCTATCTGTCCCTGTCTTATAACCTCTTCGTCATGTGTGAAAAGGTGCATTATGCTGTATGAGAAGGTCAGAAGAAGTATACCTGTTATAATAGTATATATAAGTCCCATTACAAGTGTTGTCTGCATACCCTTTTTTACCCTGTCCATTTTTCCGGCACCGTAATTCTGACCGACAAAGGTAGTTGCCGCCATACTAAAGCTCATAACCGGAAGTATATTAAAGCCATCTATTTTGAGATATGCACCGTAGCCAGCCATTGCAGACGCACCGTAGCCGTTTACGCCTGACTGCACAAGCACGTTTGAGAACGAAATAACCATGTTCTGTATGCCTGTCGGCAGACCTATTTTTACTATAAGACTAACCATATCCTTATCAAGACGTATCTTTTTTAGCTCAAGGCGGTAATCTGCCTTTGCACGGACAAGATATATTATTGCAAGCACACTTGAAACAAGCTGGCTTATATCAGTTGCTATTGCCGCTCCGGCAACACCCATATTAAACACTCGTATAAACAGAATATCCAGCACAATATTTGTTACCGAGGCACAGGCAAGGCAGAATAAAGATTTCTTTGAATTGCCTGCCGCATTAAGTATACCGGACGCCATGTTATATATTACGTTAAATACAACACCGCCGAAATATATTTTGAGATAAACTGACGAATCGATGAATACCTCATCGGGAGTATTCATCCAATGCAATATAGGAATACTCAAAAGCATACCACCGATTGTAAGCACAATTCCGAGAATTATAGAAATTGCTATTGCTGTATGTACTGCCGAATTTACGCCTTTTTTATCCTTTGCACCGAGATACTGCGACACAACGACGCCTGCGCCGACCGATGCACCCTGGCTGAAAGCGATAAGCAGATATATAAGCGATGTGCTTGAGCCGACTGCCGCAAGAGCGTTACTGCCGACATAGTTGCCGACTATTATGGAATCGGCTGTGCTGTAAAGCTGCTGAAGAAGGTTACCCAATATAAGCGGAATGGAAAACATAAGTATCTGCTTTGCTATGTTTCCCTCCGTCATTAAGTTTGATTTAGTTTTTTCCATTGTTTTTTCCTCTGTAATATCTATATGTAATAAATTTTGACCGAATAAAACCCCTTGCTCACTAAGAACAAGGGATATAAATTCTTAAAGCCATGGGACTCTGTCCCATACCCTGCAATCCTTTAAAAAGGATTGACCTAAATTTTATTATTTAAAACTGCATTCTTCAAATGAAGTTTTAAGGTTTAAATCAAAATAGTAAACCGCAAAGATAAATGCGGCAATCAATATTTCATTTAAATTCTTTCGCCGAGCTTAAGGTTCGGTACTGCATTAAGCTCCAATCCGTCACGTCTTCCGGCGATATATTCGTAATATCCTGCCGCACCGATCATTGCCGCATTATCTGTGCAGAGAATAGGTGCAGGAATATTGAGCGAATATCCATGCTCATCACATGCCTTCTGCATAGCCTCTCTGAGTGCCGAGTTTGCCGAAACACCGCCTGCCATTGCAATCTTTGTTATGCCCTTTTCTGCCGCAGCCTTCATTGTTTTTGTAACAAGAACGTCTATTACCGAATACTGGAAAGACGCCGCAACGTCCTCTGGCACTATTTTTTCACCGAGCATATTCATTTTGTTTACATAATTAAGCACCGCCGACTTAAGTCCGCTGAAGCTGAAATCATAAGTATCGCCGTCAAGAAACACATGCGGAAACTTTATTGCGTCCTTGTTTCCCAGACGTGCCGCCTTTTCTATCTTAGGACCACCGGGATAGCCCATGCCGATAACTCTGGCTACCTTGTCAAAGGCCTCTCCTGCGGCATCGTCCCTTGTTTTTCCCATTATTTCGTATTTTCCGTAGTCCTCAACATATACAAGGTTTGTATGTCCGCCGGAAACAACAAGTGCCATATAGGGCGGCTCAAAATTAACGTCCTGTATATAGTTTGCCGAAATATGTCCTTCTATATGATGAACGCCGACAAGCGGTTTTCCCAGTGCGTAAGCAAGTGCCTTTGCCTCTGCAAGCCCTACAAGAAGTGCTCCGACAAGTCCGGGGCCATATGTTACGGCTATTGCGTCTATATCGTCAAAAGTTTTTCCGGACTCCTTCATTGCCTCGGTTATAACCGCATCTATATTTTCTATATGCTTTCTTGACGCTATTTCCGGCACAACTCCGCCGTAAAGCGTATGCAAATCTATCTGTGACGAAATTATATTTGAAAGGACATATCTGCCGTTTTTAACAACCGACGCCGCTGTTTCATCGCATGAGCTTTCTATGGCAAGAATATATATATCCTTTTTTTCTCCTTCGTTTATTTCTACATTCATTTCTGCTTTCCTCCGTAATTACTCCTCAAAATCAATACGCTTTGTCATTCTGTCCAGACCGACAACCGTATTTGCGAATATTTTTCTGGCATTGTCTATATACTGCTCAGGCTCGGACATGGACGGACTGAGATGCGTAAGCCAGAGCTCCTTTGTTCCTGCCGCTCTGGCAAGCTTTGCCGCCTCCGAAAACAGCATATGATGGTATTCAAGTGCTTTACTGCGTTTTTCATCATCGCCGTACATACCTTCACATATGAAAAGATCCGTATTTTTTGCAAGGTCAATAAGTGCATTTACAGGACGTGTATCAGTCGAAAAAGCGATGCTTATGCCTTTTCTCGGCTCACCGAGCACCATATCTCCGGTGTATATTTTTCCGTCCATCTCAAATTCTCCGCCTTTTTGGAGCATTGACCATGCCTTAACGGGAAGTCCCAATGCCTGTGCCTTCTCAACCGAAAACTTTCCCTTTCTCGGAATGTCAAAACGATAGCCGAGACATTTTATTCTATGGTCACCTTCGCAGGTGCTTATTATTATATCATCAAATTCATATTTTTTACTGCAATCGTCTATTTCGATATACTCAAGCTTAAAAGGAAGCTCCGGAAATATAAGCCTTAAACCGTCAACAACACGCTTTAGTCCTGTCGGGCCCATAAGCTTGACAGGCTCGGTTCTTCCCGAATTTCCTATGGCAAGGAGCATTCCCGGCAGACCGGATATATGGTCGGCATGGTAATGCGTAAAGCAGATAACATCAATCGCCTTAAAGCCCCAGCCGAGCATTTTCAGCGAAACCTGTGTGCCTTCGCCGCAGTCAGTCAATATTAATTTTCCGTTTAATCTCATCATCATTGATGAAAGAAATCTTTCCGGCATGGGCATCATTCCGCCCGTTCCCAGTAATGCTATATCTACCATAGTATCAATCCTTAATCCTTTGTTTTCAAAAGCTCCATAGCCTTATTATACTGCAAATCTTCATTTCCGTCATTTTCTATGACATAATCCGGAGTAATTCCTATTCCGTTTATGCAGACTCCGTTGGGAGTGTAATATTTCTGTATAGTTATCTTTAAGCCTGAACCGTCGCTAAGAGAATAAAGTCCCTGTACAATTCCTTTTCCGAAGGTCTGTGTACCTATTATAATACCCTTTTTTCTGTCCTGCAATGCACCTGCCAGAAGCTCCGAGGCAGACGCAGAGCCGCCGTTTACAAGAACGGCAACCGGCATATCCAGCTCACCTTCGGCAGACAGAATATCCCTTCGGTTTCCGTATTTATCAACCGTATATGTAATAAGCCCTTCGGGAAGAATTGTGTCCGCAATTTCCGCAACAACATCAATTATTCCGCCGGGATTATTTCTCAAATCTATTATAAGTCCTTTTATATTCTGTTTTTCAAGGTCGGCAAGCATTGTTTTGAACTGCTCTGCCGCAACCTGTGAAAATTCCGTTATTTTTATATATCCGATATTGCCGTCGCATTTTCCGGTAACATATTTAAGCTCAATGCTCTTTCGTTCAACATTAAAATCAAGCCTTTTTGTTCCTCGCATAACGGATATATTTACATTTGTGTTTTCAACGCCCTTTGTCATTGCAGATATTTCGGTTATAGGCATACCCGATACATCGGTTCCGTCTATTTCCGTTATTATATCACCGGCTTTTATGCCGGCTTTTTCCGCCGGAGAGCCTTCAAGCACCTCTTTTATTACACAATGACCGTCCTCTTCGGCGATAACAACGCCAATTCCGCTCATCCTTCCGGAGGAATCATCGGTAAATGCCGTCATTTGCTCCTTTGTGAGATAGCATGTATACGGATCACCAATTGCATCTGCCATTGCCGCATACATTTTTTCCGAAAGCTCCGTATCGTCAAAATTTTCTATATAATTCTTTTCGAGCATAGATGCAATAATTGATGCTTTTTCAGACATCTGCATATATTCAGGCTCAAAAAATGCCTGTTTTGTCTGCTGTGCCTTTTCCGAGCGGATAACTCCGCCGATAATAAGTGCCGTACACAATGTACATACAACGCTTACTCCGAGCCGTATATTCTTTTTATTGTACACATAATCATCTCCGCATAAGCCTTAATAATAGCTTATGCCACAACCATATATTATATATGTAAGCATTGTACAATTCAAGAAATTAATTTCCACTGACAAAGGATTTTATAATAGCACCGTCATTATAACCTTTTTTATAAAGCATATCAAATGCCTCATGGCTTGTGGTAAGCGTTTTCATACCTTCTATGCTGTCGGGAGCGACAATAATCGCATTTCCTTCCTTTTCAAGCTTTTTGGCAAGATCTACACCTTTATTATATCGTTCCGCTCTATGAGCCATGTTATAGGACGCCTTAGGATATTTTCTTTTGAGCAGCTTTGCAAGCTTCGTATCCTTTTCCGGCTGACGGACTGTATCTCTCGGCTTTGTAAGAACAACAACAAGCTTATCACAGCCATCGTCCAAAGCTTTTTGAACCGGAACGGTATCGCCGAGAGCACCGTCATAATATGCAGTTCCGTTTATATAAAACGGTTTACAAACAACCGGTATTGATGAAGATGCCTTGAAAACACCATAGTCGTCCTGGTGAATATCGGATTTGTGGAAATATTTTGTTTTTCCGCTGACAGCCTCAGAGGCAACTATAACAAATTCCATAGGATTTGCGATTATTTTTTCATAATCCAGAGGATATTCTCCGTCTGCATTGCTCAAAGCTCCGTATATATATTCAACATCAAGATATGAGCCTTTTTTAATGAAATTGCGAAAGCTCATATAATCCTTTCGGAAGGAATAATCTCCGAAGAACACCTTATTTCTTCCACGCTGACCTGCCATAAAGGAAGAAATGTTGGCACTTCCGGCAGATACACCTATGCCGTAATCAAATGTAACCTTATCATCTATACAGCGGTCAAACACTCCGGCTCCGTATATTCCGCGCATTCCGCCGCCAACATCAACAACGCCTATTTTCATCGGTATTACACTCCTTACAAAATTTCAAACTGTAATAAATTATATATCAATATGTATGATTTTAAAATAAACTGTTTTATGGCTTTGTCCAAAAACACTTTTATTCTCAATAATCAACTATCCGTATTATTTGAAAAATATCTGATTTAGGTTTAAAATATAAAATAAAAACTTAGGGGGAAAATAAAAATGAAAATCGTAGTTTTAAACGGAAGTCCACGTAAAAACGGAAACACAAGAATAATGGCAGAGGCATTTGCCGAAGGCGCAAAAAGCAAAAACCATGAGGTAAAAATTCTCGACATTGCACACATGAACATCAAAGGCTGCATGGCATGCGAATATTGCTTTGCACATGACGGCGTATGCGTTCAGAAGGACGATATGGCTCTTGTTTTTGACGAGCTTAACACTGCCGACATGGTTGTTTTTGCCGCACCAATTTACTGGTTCGACATTACTGCACAGCTTAAGACAGTTATCGACCGACTTTACGCACATGGCAAAATCGGCTTCAACTTCAACAAAACAGCACTCCTTCTTGACGCAGGTGCAGACGGCGGTGTGTTTACTGCCGCAATAACACAGTACAAGGCAATGACAGCCTTCTTAAAATGGGAGGACAAAGGAATTATCACTATAGGCGGCATGATGGGTAAAGGCGATATGAAAAAAGCCGCAAAGCTTGCTGATGTACGTGCATTGGGAGCAAGTCTTTAAGCAAATATATTAATCGAAAAACCTCTCCTTAAAAAATCTTGGGGGTTAATAAGGAGAGGTTTATACTTAGAGAGAGTTTACATCAGGTATAAGGTTTATAAGGTTTTAGGTTTAGTTTGGAAAAATCGGGCATATTGCCCATATAATATTGCTAACTATATCAGAGTGATGCAAGCTGTTTTCCAACTGCTTTGCATTCGTCAAGAACAGCCTCATCGGGTGTTTCGTGTGCCATAATTCCTTCGTTTCCGAGAATGCTTGCACCGGCTGCGCTCATTCTGTCTACCCAGTCACGCATCCACTGTCCGTCGCCCCAGCCATATGAGCCGAAGAGAACGATGCTTTTGCCGCCTACGAATTTTTCTACATCACATACGAAGGGCTCCATTTCAGCCTCCTCAAGAACCTCTGCTCCCATTGCAGGGCAGCCGAGTGCGAAAGCCTTAGCAGCTTTAAGATCATCAAGAGAAGCTTTATCAGGTGTTACAACAACTGCTTCCTTACCTGCCTCTTTTGCTCCTTCACCGATAGCATTTGCCATCATTTCTGTGTTTCCTGTCTGTGACCAGTAAACAACAATTACTTTGTCCATTTTAAAAATTCCTCCTGTTATGTATTATTAACTTTGAATACCGTTGCTTCGGTATCCGGAAGATAAGTCGTTATTAGGTATAACTAACTTACATGAGTTAGTATATACTAACATATATATCATGTCAACCTACTTTCATATACATTGACCAATGCGGTCATAAAAAGCGAAAACGAATATTTTTTCAATCACTGAATATATGTATACAAAAATTCGCTTAACACATTAAAAACCTCTGCAACAAATTAAAGCAAATTTTATCACAGAGGTTACTGTCAATTATTTAGTTTTCAGCCAGCGGTGCAAATTCTGCCAGCAGAACCGAGCCGTCATTGCCGCTTATATCAACCGAATAATACTTTGTTGTATTATCGCCGTATGTATAAGCTATTCCGTTGTTTGGTATATCGCCCAGCATTTCCATTCCGACTGTTACTGCTTCGCCGTCTTTCAACTCACCATAGTTTTCTACATCTTTTGTTTTGAAAAACATCGTTCCGCTGTCGTCGGCATTATCAAATGTCAATTCGAGCGTTTTAAAATCCGCTATATCTCCGTCGGCAGTAAATACTATCGCCGACTGCTCAGCAGGATCCTCCCATTCGGCTTTTATAACCGGATCTGTTTCGGACTGCTCCTGTGTTTCGGCTTTGGATTCGGCGTTCTGCTGTCCTCCGCAGCCGGAAAGGGCAAATGCCATAACTGCTGCGGTAAATATAATGCTTGATAAATTCTTTGAATAACTCATGGCTTTCACATCCCTTTTATGTAATTTTCTCATATTTTAGCACAAAAGAATATGAATGTCACCCATAAGCATGAAATTTTTATAAATTTATTTCATGTATATTTCATTCAATATATTGAGAAGTATAAGAAATTTCTATCAAATCATTGAACTCGGCAAAAACATCATTATAATTTTTCGGAAAATCATTATTCCCATAAGCCTTAATTTCTGTTCCGTCCGTAAAAAATAACGACTCTTTGTCAAGCGTAGAGTAAACTCATTTTCGAAACCTGGTACAATAGTATACGTATAACGCTATTCCGTAATTTGCATTTTAGATTATTTATTTTACATAATTTTAATATCGGAGTAATATCTATGTTTTTTATATTGAAAAAAATATAAACATTGTAGTATAATAGGTTATAGTGGAGGTGTATTGAAATGATGGTATCAACTAAAGGACGTTATGCTTTAAGGGTTATGATAGACCTTGCAGAGCACAACACCAGAGATTATATACCGCTTGCGGATATTGCAAAGCGTCAGGAAATATCGGAAAAATATCTTGAAAGCATAGTCGGAGTTTTAAGCAAAAAAGGACTTGTTGAATCCTTGAGAGGAAAAGGCGGCGGTTACAGACTTAACCGTTCACCGGAAGAATATACGGTTGCGTCAATCCTGAAAGTAACAGAAGGTTCTCTTGCTCCTGTTGCCTGTCTTGAAAACGAAGTAAATACCTGTCCCAGAGCAGCGGAATGCCGAACAATAGACATGTGGACAAAGCTATATAAGCTTATTGACGACTTTTTTGAAGGTGTAACAATAGCTGACCTTATAAGACCGGACGACGGCGGAAATTATGTAATTTAATATTAGTATTTCATCCGAATTTTTAATTTTCGGGTGTTTTGTTTTATATTTCTTATTTAAAATGAGGTGAATATATGTTCAGACCTATCAAAAAGAAGAAAAGTGAACTCAGTACCGAAGCAACAAAGGAGCTTCTCCGTAATTCACGCAGAGGCGTTCTTGCCGTAAATGGAGATGGCGGTTACCCTTATGCAATTCCTATAAACTACTTTTATGATGAAAAAAATCAAAAGATATATTTTCACGGAACTGCCGTCGGGCATAAAGCCGATTCAATAAAAGCATGTGATAAGGTGTGCTTTACAGTTTACAGCAATGAAATTATAAAAGAAGAAGCATGGGCTCCGTTTATGCAGAGTGCTGTTGTTTTCGGAAGATGTCATTTAATTGAAAATCAAGATGTTATATTTACACTGCTTAAACAGCTTTCTATGAAATACTATCCGGACGAAAGCATATTTAATGATGAAATGGCTGTTTCCGGAAAAGCCGTGAAAATGTATGAAATAGATATTGAGCACTTAAGCGGAAAAGAAGTTCAGGAAAAATAAAATATGTATAAATGAAGAGGTATGACAAAAGCCATACCTCTTATTATTTTGCTATTATTTACCGGGTGTAATGTAAATCTGCTGTAATTCCTGATTCCATTCAACCTCTGCTCCAAGATTTTCCGCAATAAATCTGAGAGGCAGATATGTTCTGCTGTTTTCGATAAATGCAGGAGAATCAAGAAGAACTTCCATACCGTTTACAAACGCAATATTTGAACCGATAGTAATTTCGATTACTGTATTTTCTTTTGTTATAGTAACCTTCTGTGCCGCTTCATCCCATTCAACGCTTGCTCCGAGTGCTTCTGCAACAAATCTTGCGGGAAGCATTGTTCTGTCGTTTCTGATAACGGGAGCAACATCATTTACAACTTGTTTTCCGAATACATCGGCAACCACGCTGTTTATTGCAAGAACAATTACATCAGTCTTTGTTGTGTCATCAGCTGTGTTTTCCTTTTCAAACTCTGCTGTAACAACCGCAGGAGTAAGTGTGGGAACCTTATATGAATATGTTCCGTCACCGTTGTCTGTTACGTCAACCTTCTTGCCTTTTGCGTCAACAACCTTGATTTCGCTTAAAACATATCCTTCGTCAGCCTTAGGTATCACTGTTACTGTGCCTCCGGAATATGCAGTTTTACTGCTGATTGCAACTGTTCCGTTTTCGATTTCACCAAGCTTTGATGTTATTTCTCTTGTGCTTGATGAACCGCTTGAGCTTGATGTTTTCTTTGTGAATTTAGCCGATACAACATCACTGCTGTTCATGCCTTCTTTAACTGCAATAGCCTTAACTGTGCATGATTTTGTTATTGTGAATTCACCTGTGTAAACATCGCTGTTGCCATTGGGTGTTGAACCGTCTGTTGTGTAGTAAATAAGCGCATCTTTTGTATCACATAAAATACTTACCTTCTTTGAACCTCTGAAACTGCCGCCGTCCGGTGTTATTACGGGAGCCGCAACTGTTTCAATTTCCGCTGATGTCTTTACTACGCCTTCAACTGTTATTGTCTTGTTTTCCGCAATATTGCTGATTACATAATAAGCTCCGTCGGGCTCAACAATCTCACCGTTTACCTTAACAGCGAAGTTTTCGCCCTTTTCATATCCAGCTGAGATTATTACATCAAATGTATATGAACCGTTTTCTTTTATACCTTCGGCAGGATCATTTATGGGTGAAAGTATTTTATAGCCTTCTCCGTTTTTAAATTCAACCTTATATGTTGGTAGAGATACTTCTGCGATACCTTCAACTGTTACAGTCTGGTCTTTGGTTATATCTGTGATTGTGTATTTATTATCTGTAAGCTCAACCGCAACATTGTTTACCTTAACCGCAAAGTCATCGGATTTAGTATATCCGTCTGTTATTTTGAGTTCAAAGCTGAAGCTTCCTTTATCATCTACAACAAGAGATGAACCGTTTATTGCTGTAAGCTCATAGCCTACACCATTAACAAGCGTAATGTTGTGAGTTATCTTTTTCTCACCTACCGGATAAAGTGATAAATCAGGCTGGCTTGTGCCTCTCCAATATGTATCGAAAGGCTTTTCTGTTTCGCTATTTACGATTTTACCGTCAATTCGATTTGTATTTGTGCTGTCTGAAATCGTTATTGTATCTGTTGCGGCAGACCCGCCATCTGAATCCTGCTTAGGATACATAGCACAACCACCTTCAAGATAAGCCTCATTTGTGCTGATTGTTCCTGTTCCTTCTACTGCATTTCCGCCGTTATCAAATGTACCGTCGGCACCTCTTGCGATAAGCTTTCCATTGCCTGTTATAGTACCGTTATCCATCTTGATTGCTGTACCGCCGACTGATGTTGTTGCGTCCATACCGCCGCCGAATACACCAAGAATCGAACCGTCCTCAAGTGTTAATGTTCCGTTTACAAGAAGACCTGTTTGTCCGGAATAGCTCTTGCCTGTTGTGGTATCTGTACCTGTGGGAGCATTATCGCCGCGGATATATACATTACCCTTAAGCTTAACATTTTCGTTTACGACAACAACCGGCTCTGTATTCTTTCTTGCTTCACTTCCGTTGGCAATATTATTTGTGTTTGAATAGATAAGTGCGTTTTCGATTGTTGCACCGTCCTGTAAAATTAACTGACCGTTAATTGACGCACCATTAAGGAATTCTCCTCCGCCGTAATCATTGTAGTTCATTGAGAATGTACCACCGTCAAGAACTTCAATAATTCCTTCTGCTGTTGAGTCACGAAGAATAAGCTTTCCGCCATTTTTAACCACAATTTTAACACTGCTGAGAATATCCATGTTTACGAGTGTAAGATTACATCCGTTAGGAATGACAAGTGTCTGTGTTGTTGCATCGCCGAAAGGAACAGCATCGCCAAGCTCGCCGTATGTTCCGCTTGTATGTGAGCCATACCAAGCCTTAACGTCCTTAGGTACTATTACTGTGCTATCATCTCTGTCGAAATTGATGATTTTCCAAGGCTCCATATCATACATATATTTGCCGTCAGCTGTCTTAGTGCAATTGTCAAGCACAAGTTGATCCTCAAGATATTCATTTCCTGTATAAACCTTGAATGTAAGTGTGTTGCTTGTTGCTGTACGTCCCTGGTCATCTGTAATTGTTACCGATATTTCGTATGTACCTGCATTTGAAGGTGTTCCGGCAAGAGTTACCGAACCGTCATGTACAGAATATACGCCTACCATACCGCATGAGCTGTCTAAGTTTACTTTAGACTGTTTTGAATTGATTGTTATTCCACTTTCGCTTAAAAGCTTCCAATCGCTTTCAACGGGTAACTGTCCTTTCGGAAGAATAGCAGCCTCAACTGATGCGTTGCTGTTTTTGTTCTGTGTTACATTTGTTGACGCACTTGATATTGCATCATAGCCCTTCTGGTTTACAAGAGCCGATTCAAAGCTTCCAACAAGACGAACATAAAGTTCATAGTTATCTCCGGGATTTTCGCTTCCGTCAACGGGTTCAACAGTGAGCTTTCCGAAAGCAATGCTAACTTTAAGCTTAACTGTGCTGTAATCGGGATTTGTTATTTCAATAACATCTCCTGATTTTAATACGCCTGTGTTTGCAAAATAGATTTTATCTGTATCATTTTCAAGATAATACTGATTTCCGTTAAGTGCCATCTGGAAAGTCTGTCTTGTGAATGCTGTTCCGTTTACACTGATTCCTGTAACACCGTTTACGTAGCCGTTAGTTGTTGTTCCGATAATAATATATGAGTATCCTGAATTGCCATCAACACTGAATTCGGGTGTAACTTTTCCGTAATCGGGATCTTTTACACCACATACAGAGCAAACGCCGTCTACATAGTTATGAGGTCCAAAATCGCCGTATTCTTGACCGCAGATATTGCAGACTGCCTTATTTTCACAAGTAGCTGTACCACCTGTGTGTTCATGCTTCTCCGGCTCTGTTGATGAACCCTTTACTGTAACCTTGTGTGTTGTTTTGTCAAGCTCAAGAACTAAGTCCTTATAGCCGTCTGCTGTGACGATACATTCTGCTTTGCCTGTGTCACCGATTCCGGCTTCACCGATTGTTATATATTCACCGCTACGGATATAATATGCAAGATTACCGCTTACGCCAAATGAATAAGATGCTTTTGTATATGTTTTACCGTCAACTGTAACACCGTTTATAGCTGCTAAATAATCCGCACCATCAACGAATTTAATAACAAAGTCATAGCCGAAATCTGATTCGCAGCTGCTGATTTCCGGTGCTGTTTGCTTTGCAGCATTGGGATCTTTTGCACCACAAACTGTGCATACGCCGTTTTTATAATTATGATCGCCGTATTCGCCGTATTCTTGACCGCAGATATTGCAGACTGCCTTTTTGAGGCAAGTAGCTGTACCACCTGTGTGTTCATGCTCTTCCGGCTCTGTTGATGAATCTTTAACTGTTGCTGTGTAAGCATTCTTGTCAAGCTCAAGAACTAAGTCCTTGTAGCCGTCTGCTGTGATGATACATTCTGCTTTGCCTTCATTATCAAATGTGCCGCCTTCACCGATAAGAAGATAGCTTGAATCAGCATAATAGCAAGTATTTCCATATACGCCATATGAAGAATCTTTTACTGTATAAGCATCACCGTTTACTGTAACACCTGTTATTGCTTTTAAATAATCATCCGAGCCATCACCAAAAGTCATTTTAAAGTCCCAGCCAAAATTAGCTCTGCAATCTGCTAATACGGGTGGTGCGAGCTTTTTACTTGAATCTTTTGCACCGCAAACTGTGCATACGCCGTTTTTATAATTGTGGTCGCCGTATTCACCGTATTCTTCACTGCAGATGTCGCAAACTGCCTTTTTGAGGCAAGTAGCTGTACCGCCTGTGTGTTCATGCTCCTCCGGCTCTGTTGATGAATCTTTAACTATTGCTGTGTGTTTTGTTTTGTTAAGCTCAAGAACTAAATCTTTGTACCCATCAGCTGTAATAGTACATTCTGCTTTGCCTTCTTCATCGAATGTGCCGCCTTCGCCAATAAGTATATTGTTATCACGAATATAGTATTTTGATGCTCCTAAAATATCAAATGCAAGTGTTGTCTTTTCGTAATCTACGCCTCCGACACTAACACCTGTAATTGCATTAAGATAGCTGTCATATCCATTGCCAAACTTAATGTCAAAATCTCCGCTGATGTAAGGACCACACTCTGTTATTTCAGGTGGTTCTGCATTTGCTGCAAATACAAATGCTACATTTGTTGATACAATCATAATAGCTGTCATTATGAGAGCACCAACTCTTTTTAATACATTTTTCAAACTAAAGCCTCCTCTTATTTTTTGTACATTTCGCCTAAATATTAGTTAAAACTAACTTTAGATTTATAAAAAATAGTTAGAATTCACTAACGACCTTTAGACTGAACCGATATATTACCATCCGTTTGGCACACCTAATGCACAAATTTGACGAAATTCAGGATAAATTCAGCGTAATAATTGAATTATGTGCGAAATCGGCACTACTGTGCTAATCGGACATTTAAAAACTTTTCCGATAAATTTTCAGAATACTGCCATATTCAGCCTGCGGCGATAGGCTTATATGCAGTTTGGTTCAAACAAGTTTTTAAATTTTTACGGCCCTTTTTACTTAATTTTTATACCACACAGGAGCATCGCAGTCAATTAAATAAAAGGCATAAATGTAATAAAAATCAAATATTTTTCATAAATTGATGAAATTTATTTTATAACATAATTTGTTATATAAAGATATATTATTAGTATTATTTATTTTTGATATAAAAATAAGCATGGTTCAAATGAACCATGCTCATAAATCATGTTTTATTATTTATAATATTCTACCGCAGATTTAAACATCTTAATATCGTAATTTCCGTCAACATTCTTATAAAGACCGTTGTTCCATCTTTCCGAATGTCCCATTTTTCCGATTACCCTTCCGTCCGGCGATGTAATTCCTTCTATTGCCATTGCGGAGTTGTTCGGATTGAAATGTATATCGTCTGTCGGATTTCCGCTTAAGTCAACATACTGTGTTGCAATCTGTCCGTTTTCGGCAAGCTGTTTTATTGCCTCATCAGAAGCAAGGAAACGTCCTTCGCCATGTGAAATAGGCACAGTGTAGATATCGTTTACGCTTGTATTCATAAGCCAAGGTGACTTATTGGACGCAATTCTTGTTCTTACAAGCTTGGACTGATGTCTGCCGATTGTGTTAAAAGTAAGTGTCGGGCAGCTTTCGTCTGTGTCGATTATCTTTCCGAAAGGAACAAGGCCGAGCTTGATAAGTGCCTGGAAACCGTTGCAGATGCCGCACATAAGACCGTCACGATCTTCAAGAAGTCTTGTTACTGAGTTCTTGACAGCCTCGTTTCTGAAGAATGCTGTTATAAACTTGCCTGAACCGTCGGGCTCGTCACCACCGGAGAAACCGCCGGGAATGAATATAATCTGTGACTTATCGGCTTTTGCCGCAAAATTCTTGACCGACTCGGCAACAGTATGAGCCGAAAGGTTGTTTATTATGAATATTTCCGCCTCTGCTCCGGCAGCCTCAACAGCCTTTGCGGAATCATATTCGCAGTTTGTTCCCGGAAATACCGGTATAAGCACTTTAGGCTTAGCAAGCTTAATTGCCGGTTTTGGATATGTTTTTGCCGTATATTCAAACTTAGGTATATCCTTGTTTTCGGAAGGAATGTTACAGCTGTATACACTCTCAAGCTTGTTTTCGTATATATCGGAAAGCTCTTCCATTGTTATGCAGTGCTCTTTATATTCGATTGTCTGTTTTTCCGTAACAGTACCGAGCTTTTTGCCGATAACCGTATCGTCTGCCATTTCGAGAACAAAGCTGCCGTAGTTATATTCAAATATACGGTGTTTAGAAAGTTCATCTTCATATTTAAAGCCAAAGCCATTTCCGATAGCCATTTTATAAACAGCTTCAGCAATACCGCCAAAGCCAATAGCATAAGCAGAACATACCTTGCCTTCTCTCATAAGCTTTGTAACATCAGCGAATACGCTCTTAAGTGATTCCGCATTAGGAAGTCCGTTGTCATCATATTCGGGACGCACAAGCATTACGCTGTGTCCGGCCTTTTTGAATTCCGGAGAAATAATATCACCGAGCTCTGCCGTTGTTACCGCAAAAGAAATGAGTGTAGGCGGAACATGAATATGTTCAAATGTGCCGCTCATGGAGTCCTTACCGCCGATAGCCGCAATTCCGAGATCCTTTTGTGCCTTATATGCACCGAGAAGCGATGAAAGCGGTTTGCCCCAGCGCTCGGGATCATTGCCGAGCTTCTGGAAATATTCCTGGAAGCTTAAATATACATCTTTAAATTCCGCACCGGAGGCAACAAGCTTTGCCGCAGATTCAACAACAGCAATATATGCTCCGTGATAAGGACTTCTGTCCGAAATAAACGGATTAAAGCCCCAGCTCATAAGTGAACAGGTTGTTGTGTCGCCATGCTCAACAGGAACCTTCTGAACCATAGCTTGTACAGGTGTAAGCTGATATTTTCCACCGAAAGGCATCATAACCGCACCAGCTCCGATTGTTGAATCGAATCTCTCGGAAAGTCCGCGCTTTGAGCAGACATTGAGATTTCCGGCAACATTTTTATATAATTCGGTAAATGAACCTGTTGTGTCCTTTTCCCAGTCTGCACCGACTGTATTTACAGCGGTAATATGCTTTTCGGCACCGTTGGAATCAAGAAATTCTCTTGAAATATCAACTATGTTTTTGCCGTTCCATTTAAGAATAAGGTGAGGATATTCCTTAACCTCCGCAACAACAGATGCCTCAAGGTTTTCGCCTTCGGCAAGCTTCATAAATTTTTCGACATCTTCTTTAGCTACAACAACAGCCATTCTTTCCTGTGATTCGCTTATTGCAAGCTCAGTTCCGTCAAGACCGTCATATTTTTTGAGAACAGCATTGAGGTTTATTTCAAGACCGTCCGCAAGCTCGCCGATTGCAACCGACACACCGCCGGCACCAAAGTCGTTACAGCGTTTGATAAGCTGTGCGGCCTCGGGATTTCTGAAAAGTCGCTGAAGCTTTCTTTCTTCCGGTGCATTACCTTTCTGAACCTCTGCTCCGCAGTTTTCAAGCGATTTAAGGTTATGACTCTTTGATGAGCCTGTTGCACCGCCACAGCCGTCACGGCCTGTTCTTCCGCCGAGAAGAATAACAATATCGCTGTCAACAGGTCTTTCTCTACGAACATTCTTTTCAGGTGCGGCTGCAATAACAGCACCAACCTCCATACGCTTTGCAACATAGCCTTCATGATATATTTCATCTACAATGCCTGTTGCAAGACCGATCTGGTTTCCGTATGAGGAATATCCATTTGCCGCAGTTGTCACTATTTTACGCTGAGGAAGCTTTCCTTCTATTGTTTCGCTTACAGGCTTAAGAGGATTTCCCGCACCTGTAAGTCGCATTGCTCCGTATACATATGAACGTCCCGAAAGCGGATCTCGTATAGCACCGCCGATACAGGTTGCCGCACCACCGAAAGGCTCTATTTCCGTAGGGTGGTTATGGGTTTCGTTCTTGAACATAAGCAGCCATTTCTCTTTTTCGCCGTTTACGTTTACGTCCATTTTAATTGAGCAGGCATTGATTTCCTCTGATTTATCAAGCTTATCAAGAAGTCCCTGTGCAGAAAGCACCTTAACGGCAAGTGTACCGATATTCATAAGAGTAACAGGCTTTGTAATGCCGAGTGCCTTTCTATCGGCAATATACTCCTCATATGTTTTCTGAACAAGGCTGTCCTCAAATTTGACATCATCAATAATCGTGAGGAAGGTTGTATGTCGGCAGTGATCCGACCAGTATGTATCAATTACCTTTATTTCGGTAATTGTAGGATTTCTTTTTTCGTTTCTGAAATATTCCTGTACAAAGGCAATGTCGTCAATATCCATTGCAAGGCCTTTTTCGGCAATAAAGTTCTCAAGGCCTTTTCTGTCGAGGTCGTTAAATCCGTCAAGAACGGCAACCTCTGTCGGAATATCGTATTCAACCTTAAGTGTTTCGGGCTTTTCGAGCACTGCCTCTCTTGCCTCAACCGGGTTGATAACATATTTTTTAATCTTTTCAATATCCTCTGCGGAAAGATTTCCGTAAAGTGCATAGACCTTCATTGTTCTGATAAGAGGTCTGTCCTGCTGTGAAATAAGCTGGATACACTGTGCGGCAGAATCGGCTCTCTGGTCAAACTGTCCTGGAAGATATTCAACCGCAAATACAACTGCATTTCCGAAATCAACGCTTTCCGTTGCAATATCAAGCTGTGGCTCTGAAAATACTGTTTTTTTGCAGTAATTAAAAAGCTCTTCATCTATATTTTCGGCATCATAGCAGTTCACAAGTCTTACATCAGTAATACCGTCAATGCCGAGAAATGTTTTTATATCATTAAAAAGTGACTTTGCCTCATTGGCAAGCTCCTTTTTCTTTTCAACATAAACTCTGTATACCATAGGTGTTCCTCACTTTCTCATAAGAGCACGTCTGCCTATGTCCTTACGGCAGAAGCCGTTATCAAATTTTACCTTTGCTGTGAGGGCGTATGCCTTGTCAACTGCCTCCTTAAGCGTAGGAGCTGTTGCGGTAACGCCGAGCACACGTCCTCCTGCGGAAAGAAGCTTATCTCCGTCCTTCTTTGCTCCGGCAACATAAATAATGCCGTCGTCTGTTTCGGGAAGAACTATTTCAAAGCCGCTTTCGTATTTAACGGGATAGCCCTTTGATGCAAGAATTACACAGCATGCCGAATCATTGCTGAATTTAACATCTGTGTCCGCAAGAGTTCCGTTCGTAACTGCCTGCATAACAGTAAGAAGGTCGCTTTCGAGCAAAGGAAGAACAACCTGTGTTTCGGGATCGCCGAAACGGCAGTTGTATTCGATTACCTTAGGGCCTTTTTCCGTAATCATAAGTCCGAAATAAAGACAGCCTCTGAACTCTCTGCCTTCTGCCTTCATTGCATTGATTGTAGGAAGGAATATTTTTTCCATGCATTCCTTTGCAACATCGGCTGTGTAATAGGGATTGGGTGCAACAGTACCCATTCCGCCTGTGTTAAGGCCTTCATCATTATCAAGTGCTCTCTTGTGGTCCATCGATGAAACCATAGGCTTAACGACATTTCCGTCTGTAAATGAAAGAACGGAAACCTCCGGACCTGTAAGGAATTCCTCAACAACTATTCTTGAGCCGCTTTCGCCGAAAACCTTGTCCTCCATCATAGAGTGAACAGCGTCAACAGCCTCCTGCTTTGTCTGTGCGATTATAACGCCCTTGCCCAGTGCAAGACCGTCAGCCTTTATAACTGTCGGATAATCACAGCCTTCAAGATATTTAAGTGCATCATCCTTGTTGTCAAAAACCTCGTATGCCGCTGTGGGAATACCATATTTCTTCATAAGATTTTTTGAGAAAATCTTGCTTCCTTCGATTATAGCGGCGTTTGCCTTAGGGCCGAAACAGGGAATACCTGCCGCCTCAAGCGAATCAACCGCACCGAGTACAAGCGGATCATCGGGAGCAACAACTGCATAGTCGATTTTGTTTTCAACCGCAAATTCCGTAATTGCTTTAATGTCCTTTGCACCTATATTGACACACTCTGCGTCAGCGGCAATTCCGCCGTTTCCTGGAAGAGCGTAAATTTTTTCAACTGTTTTGTTTTCCTTAAGCTTTTTGATTATGGCGTGCTCACGTCCGCCGCCGCCAACTACCATTATTTTCACGGTCATAACCTCCTGTTAATTAATGGTGGAACAATCTCATGCCTGTAAATGCCATAGCAATATTATATTTGTTACAGCAGTCAATTACAATATCATCTCTTACCGAACCGCCCGGCTCTGCAATGTAATCAACGCCGCTCTTTCTTGCTCTTTCGATATTATCGCTGAACGGGAAGAATGCGTCCGATGCAAGAGCAACTCCGTGAAGTGACGCAAGATAAGCCTTTTTCTCTGCAAGAGTGAGCTTTTCGGGCTTAACTGTAAAGAAGTCCTCCCAGTTTTCGAGAAGCTCGTCGTTATCCTCTTCTGAAATGTACTGGTCGATTGCGTTATCTCTGTCCGGTCTGCCTACACTGTCCTTGAAAGGAAGATTAAGAACCTTGTCGCACTGTCTTAAATGCCAGATATCTGCCTTGTTTCCGGCAAGTCTTGTACAATGGATTCTTGACTGCTGGCCTGCACCTACACCGATTGCCTGTCCGTCCTCGGCATAGCATACTGAATTTGACTGTGTATACTTAAGGGTTATGAGTGCAATAATAAGGTCACGCTTTGCCTCTTCTGTAAGAGTTTTGTTTTCTGTAACAATATTATTAAGAAGATCTGCATCAATTTTAAAGTTGTTTCTTCTCTGAGCAAATGTAATTCCGAATACCTGCTTAAGCTCTGTTTCTTCGGGGACATAATTTTCATCAATCTTGATTATGTTATATGAGCCTTTTCTTTTGCTCTTAAGTATTTCAAGAGCCTCATCTGTATAACCGGGAGCAATAATGCCGTCAGAAACCTCTCTCTTGATAATCATTGCCGTTGTTTTGTCACAGATATCGCTTAATGCAATGAAATCGCCGAAAGAGCTCATTCTGTCTGTTCCTCTTGCTCTTGCATAAGCACAGGCAAGCGGTGACTCGTCAAGACCTTCTATATCGTCAACAAAGCAGGCTTTTTTGAGCTTATCGGAAAGCTTGATTCCGACAGCGGCCGATGTAGGGCTTACATGCTTGAATGACGCAGCCGCAGGCATATTGAGAGCCGCTTTAATTTCCTTGACAAGCTGCCAGCTGTTGAAGGCATCAAGGAAATTTATGTAACCCGGTCTTCCGTTAAGAATTTCGATAGGAAGGTCTGAACCGTCCTTCATATATATTTTTGCAGGCTTCTGGTTGGGATTACAGCCGTACTTAAGTTCAAATTCTTTCATTTAGTCTTTACTCCCTTCTAAGGTCTTTTCTCCCTTCGGTATATCACATCATAAATCAGGCATTTTTATTAAACATTCTGTTTTCAACTGTTCCGTCAGCAATATTTATATAACGTACATAAAGAGAAATTTTGTTGTTTTCATTGAGATTTGTCCAGATTTTATCCGCAAAAGCGTCAATATCGTTTTCAACGGCCACTCTTTCCGGTTCGCCTGTGAATGTAGGCAGCGGATTGCCGTCGCATACATATGTATGGATAAAATGTCCGAGTCCGTTTACAGCCTCATAATCATAAAAATAACGTCCGCAAGCACTTCCGTCCTTATCAAGCGACTTAAGTATGCTCATTGAATAATCGAAATCATTATCTTTAAAATTCATAATTCCGCTTATTCTCGGTGTATAATTGGGTTTATCCGGCTCAAACTCTCTTGTCTTGAGTGCCTCTCTGAAGCATTCACCCTTCTTTATAAAGTCATAAATTGTGTCTGTCTGGTCGCCGTTTGTAACAATGAGCTTATTTTCGATTTTCTTGATCGGTGAATATATTATAAGGCTCGGATCCTCAACCTTTGATTCATCAAAGGGATATATTGTTACATTTTCGCCTTCTTCTTTAAAAATACGGTTACGACTGTTTTCGCTTCTGCCCATTATGAAATAAGCAGTAACAGCCTTTTTGCCGTCGGGAGTTTTTCCGATTACGATACCTCTTCCGGCATAAGCATTGTTCTTTAAAAGCTCACCAATATCATCTATTTTATAAACGTCCATAGTTATCTCCTTTTTCAGCTATTTCACTTGCAACCTTTTCGCATGCTTTGGGAAGAATAATCCATTCTGCCTCTTCCATAACACGTTTCTGAAGAACCTCCGGTGTATCTCCGTCCAGAACAGCCACAGGCTTCTGGAAAATAATTTCTCCGCCGTCGGGTATTTCGTTTACAAAATGTACCGTTGCTCCGGTAACCTTAACTCCGTAGGCAAGCGCCTTTTCGTGAACATGAAGTCCGTAACAGCCCTTTCCGCAGAACGAAGGAATGAGTGAGGGATGTATGTTTATTATTCTCTTCGGCCATTTTGAAGTAAAGTCGGCAGAGAGTATGCACATGAATCCGGCAAGAACAATCATTTCAATGCCGTTTTCTTCAAGTATCTGCTGTAACCTTTCTTCAAACGCCTGCTGTGAGCCAAGCTCTTTTTTTACAACTACCGCTGTTTTAATTCCGTTGTCCTTTGCTCTCGTCAGTGCATAGGCATCTGCCTTGTCGGAAACAACGAGAACAATCTCTCCATGGGCAAGCGCACCGATTTTTTCCGAATCGATAAGTGCCTGAAGATTTGTGCCGCCACCGGAAACAAATACCGCAATTTTAGTCTTTTTCATGCCGACCTCCTCAGGCAATAATAACGCCTTCGTCAGACTTAACTATTTTTCCGATAACATAAGCGTCCTCACCGTCAGCCTTAAGTGATGCAAGTGCTGTTTCGGCATCTTCGCTGTTTACGACAATGCTCATGCCGACGCCCATATTGAATGTATTGAACATATCTCTTTCAGGAATATTGCCTGTCTTTGCAATAAGGTCGAATATAGGTAATATCTTGAGTGCCGATTTATCAATCTGTGCAGAATATCCCTTAGGAATACTTCTGGGAATATTTTCGTAGAAACCGCCGCCTGTTATATGGGAAACCGCCTTTATAGTTACCTTTTCGCTGAGATTGAGAACAGGCTTAACATATATCTTTGTAGGCTCAAGAAGTGCCTCACCGAGTGATTTTCCGCCAAGCTCTGCAACAGGCTTTTTAATATCGCTGTTTTCAATATCAAACACTTTTCTTACAAGAGAAAAGCCGTTTGAATGAACGCCGCTTGATGCAAGACCGATTATAACGTCGCCTTCTTTAATCTGTGTATTGTCAAATACTTTTTTTCTGTCAACAACACCTACCGAAAATCCGGCAAGGTCATATTCGTCAATTCCGTAGAAACCGGGCATCTCCGCTGTTTCTCCGCCAATAAGAGCCGCTCCGGACTGAACACAGCCTTCCGCAACGCCCTTAACGATTTCCGCAATCTTTTCCGGTACGTTTTTGCCGCACGCAATATAGTCAAGGAAGAAAAGAGGCTTTGCTCCGCAGCAGATAATGTCGTTTACGCACATAGCAACGCAGTCGATACCGATTGTGTCGTGCTTATCCATGATAAATGCAAGCTTAAGCTTTGTGCCCACTCCGTCTGTACCGCTTACAAGAACAGGTCTTTCCATGCCTGTAATGTCAAGCTCAAAAAGTCCACCGAAGCCGCCGATGTCCGATAATGCTCCGGCTGTCATTGTTTTTGCAATATGCTGTTTCATAAGTTCAACTGCTTTATATCCGGCAGTAATATCTACGCCTGCCGCTTTATAGCTTTCGCTCATACTTTTCATTACTTCGCCTTCTTTCCTTCCGATATTTTCTGTTCAAATCTGCTTTTTGATGCTGTCTGAGGTACCTCTGTCGGATATTTTCCGTCAAAGCATGCCGCACAATAGCCGCCGCAATGACTTCCGCCTGCAAGGAGATTTACATATTCCGTATTGAGATAGCCGAGAGAATCAACGCCGATTATTTCCGCAATCTCCTCGACCGTATGATGACAGGCGATGAGATTTTCTCTTGAATCAATGTCTGTTCCGTAATAGCAGGGATTTGTGAACGGAGGTGCGGATACACGCATATGTACCTCTGTTGCTCCTGCGTTTCTTACAAGCTGGACAATACGCTTGCTTGTTGTTCCTCTTACAATAGAGTCGTCAATAAGAACGACACGTTTGCCCTTTATTGTTTCGGCAATAGGATTAAGCTTAATTTTAACCTTGTTTTCTCTGGATTTCTGTCCTGCCGAAATGAATGTTCTTCCGATATATTTGTTTTTGATAAAGCCTACTCCGTAAGGAATGCCGGACTGTCTTGAATATCCGATTGCCGCATCAATACCGCTGTCGGGAACGCCGATAACAATATCGGCCTGTACGGGGTGCTCAAGCGCAAGAAAAGAACCAGCACGGAGTCTTGCATTATGTACCGAATGTCCGTCTATTATTGAGTCCGGACGAGCGAAATAAATATACTCAAATACGCACATCTTAGGATCTTTCTTACCGCAGTGATCCTCTATTGTGCGGACGCCGTCCTTGTCGAACACAACAATTTCACCGGGCTTAAGGTCACGGATAAGTGTTGCGCCGACTGCATCAAGAGCACAGCTTTCACTTGCGACGATATATTTTCCGTCGTCTGTCTTACCATAGCAGAGAGGTCTGAAACCATATTCATCTCTTGCCGCAATAAGCTTTGAAGGTGACATGATAACAAGTGAATATGCACCCTTTATTTTGTACATTGCGTTATTAACGGCCTCTTCTATAGAAGAGCATTTTATCCGTTCTCTTGTGATTATATATGAAATAACCTCTGTATCGCTTGTTGTATGGAAAATAGAGCCATTCATTTCAAGCTCCTCACGAAGCTCAAGTGAATTGACAAGATTTCCGTTATGTGCAAGTGCCATACGACCCTTGATATGGTTTACAACGATAGGCTGTGCATTTGCTCTGTCGTTGTTTCCTGTTGTTCCGTAACGTACATGACCGACAGCCATGTTTCCTTCTCCGAGTGATGCCATAATTTCGGGAGTAAACACATCGTTTACAAGTCCGACATCCTTATGGAAATTGAAAAGTCCGTCATCATTTACAACAATACCGCAGCTTTCCTGACCTCTGTGCTGAAGTGCAAAAAGTCCGTAATATACATCAGCCGCAACATCACAGGTTTCTTCGGCAAATACGCCAAAAACACCGCATTCTTCTCTTAAAGAGCTCATTAAATTATTCCCCCATTAAACGACGCATTACTTCCTGATAAGCTTCCTCTGTACCGCCAAGATCTCTTCTGAAACGGTCCTTGTCAAGCTTTTCGTTTGTATCCTTGTCCCAGAGACGGCATGTATCAGGTGAAATTTCGTCTGCAAGAACGATTGTGCCGTCAGCAAGTCTGCCGAATTCAATCTTGAAGTCAACAAGCTTGATGTTAAGATGAAGGAAATATTCCTTAAGTGTGTCATTTACTGTGAATGCCATTTTTTTGATTGTTTCGATTTCTTCTCTTGTTGCAAGCTTAAGAGCGATTGCATGGTAAGCATTCATAAGGGGATCGCCAAGCTCATCATTTTTATATGAAAATTCGATTGTAGGCTCGTCAAAAACGATTCCTTCCTCAACACCGAAGCGTTTTGCGAATGAGCCTGCCGAAATGTTTCTAATAATTACTTCAAGAGGAACTATTGAAACCTTCTTTACAACGGTTTCTCTGTCGTTAAGCTCCTCAACGAAATGTGTGGGAACACCTTTTTTCTCAAGTACCTGCATAAGCATATTTGTCATTCTGTTGTTGATTGAACCTTTTCCGACGATTGTGCCTTTTTTCTCTCCGTTGAAAGCTGTTGCATCGTCCTTGTATGACACGATGTAAAGATTTTCATCGTCAGTTTTAAATACCTTTTTTGCCTTTCCTTCGTAAAGCTGTTCTCTCTTTTCCATTGCTATATCTCCTCTATAAAATAATAAATTTATTGGATACTTAATTATAAGCTGCTGTATTTTGCCGTTACATCGGCATTTTTAGCAAGAATTTTTTCTCTGTTTTTTGCTCTGTCCTCTTTAAGCTTATCACTGAGCTCTTTATCTGTGAGTGCAAGTATCTGTACAGACAACAAAGCGGCATTTCCTGCGCCGTTGATTGCAACCGTAGCCACAGGTATTCCCGTAGGCATCTGAACAGTTGAAAGAAGTGCATCCATGCCGCTTAAAGTATCGTTTTTAACAGGTATGCCGATTACAGGCAGAACTGTGTTTGCCGCAATAGCGCCCGCAAGATGTGCTGCCATTCCTGCTGCCGCAATGATTACACCAAAGCCGTTTGCCTCTGCGTTTTCAGTAAACTCCTTTGCTTCCGCAGGTGTTCTGTGTGCAGAAAAAACATGCACCTCAAAAGGTACACCATATGTCTTAAGCACATCAAATGCCTTGCTTACTACAGGTAAATCACTGTCGCTTCCCATAATAATAGCTACTTTTTTCATTAATTTGACCTCCGTAAATATTATTCTAATTCAGCAAATAAAAAAGGGCATACCTATCCCTATTATTTATAAAGAAGGCTGCCCAGACGGTCGACAATTACATTATGTTCTTTGCTCCCCCATGGTAAATCCATGCCTCCGTCAGTTACAAAGAATTCACCTTTATTGTACCATTACATTCATTTTTCGCCAATAGCCCCAATAAACAAATTATACAATTTATTTGAACTGATTTTGTTGATTTATGCTAAAGATTCGTTCATCATACCAAAACAGCCAAAATTTGTACTCTGAATAAGGCAAATAAATAACATCTGTATTTGATCTGCATAGCGGTAATCAATATATTCCAGATTTCCGATATTTCTGCCTTTGTACCCTTCTCCAACGGCATAAACGGATAATTGCAAAGCTCTCTGACAGGGAACTTATCACAGTCTGCCAACGGATGATTTTCCGTAAGTATTACCTGTGCAGGCAGTTACCGCTGCGGCTATCTTGAACCTCTTTCGGCTGTCATTTTGTCCGCATTGATACTCAGCGAGCCTATGAATATCGTAAAAATAATCGGTGCAGTTCTCATTATCGGCGGAGCAATAGCCGGAGAACTTCTGTAATTATTCGTTTTCATATAAATTTTGTCTTATATAAACCGCCGTTTCCTTTATTATAAATGCGTCGCCGAAATTTTTTGACGGTCTTAAGCCGGTCAGGTTATAAAGCTTTTCAAGCCTTGAATTTATCGTGTTTCTGTGAAGGAATGTCTTTTCGGCGGTTTCGGTTATATTCATACAGCTGTCTACATATGCTTCGGCACAATCTATTATATCCTTATAGAGTGTGCCGTCTTTTTTTGTGAGCTTGGATATGGTGGAAAGTATTATTCTGTTTATAATCTGAGGGTGCATATAGTAGCATACGCTTTCAAAAAGCAGGTTTTCCGGCATATAAAAATGCTCGTTTCTCTTGGATTTTATGCCTATCCTTATCAAATCCTCTGCCTCATTATAGCTTTTCTGCACATTCATAATATCCGGATAAAGACTTCCGCAGGCCATTTTAAAGCTGAAGGAATTAAACGAATCACATATTTCGGCTATGCTTTCGCATATTTTATCGAGCGAAAGATAAATTCTCGACATATCCTCAACGGGAATAAATGATTTTATTATAACCGCAGTATTATAGTCATACATACAGACTATGTCCTGCGAATTGAGATACATATTTGCACTAAGACTGCTCATAAGGTTATTTTTGAGCCGTTCTATGCCAGACGTATAGCCTAAGTTCAGCTTTATATTGAAGTAATTATTCTGATGATAATTCATTCTTATAAGTATTACGCACCGCAAAAGCTCCGGATTCATGTCCAGTCTGTACATCACCGAATTTATTTCTTCCAGACTCATACTTCCGTTCAAAAGCTTTATTCCGAGGTCGGAAATCATATTCTTCTGTCCTTCATCGGACGAACGGTGGTTATCATAGGCAATTATCGTTTCGATGGAATTTCGTATCATTTCGCCTACGCTTGCAGAAACCTCGGCACTTCCGTGAACAATGACCGTTCCGTAGGTTTCGCCGTTTACAATGAGCGGCGCTCCGTATATTGAGCTGTAACTGTCCTTTACCGCATCGGGATTGGCTATTGAGGTTGCACGCTGTACATCGTTTATATACAATGCCGTGCTGCTTATGCTGCCCATTCTCTCCTTATCGGATGAGGCAATTATTTTTGATGACGTATCTGTGATATGTATTATACACTCCCTGTCAGAATATTTATCTATTATTGTGTTTAAGAACGAAACATTCAAAGCCTTCATATTGTCCTCCGAAATAATGTGCAAAATGCACTTTTTATATAATAATAATCAGCAAAAACATTATATTTTATCTATTAAAATAATATCATACTGTTAAAGTAATGTAAATTATGCGTTTTGCACTTTTATAGTATGTCATTTTAATAAAAATATACATTTTGCAACGCTATATTTTATTGTGATAAATCATAATATCAAATATACTCGTATTGTAAATAAACGGAGCAATAAAAAAGGAGGTAAACAAAATGATTGATATTGCTGTAAAAGAACAACTCGAACACTATTTAATCGAAAAAGGTGTAATAAACAAAAGAGACGGTTATTCCTTTAATTACTGCGGCGGCGGTGTATCGGGAACAGTTGCTTTCGTATATGCCGGAGATAAGGAGCTTATTGTTAAACAGGCTCTCGCACAGCTCAAAACAAAGGACACTTGGTTATGCGATCCCAAACGTATGTATATCGAAAAAGAGGCAAACCGTATTTATAACGAGATAGTTCCCGAAAACGTACCCGAAGTATATTTCTATGATGAGGACAACTACATTTTCGGTCGTGCTGCCGCTCCCGAAAGCTGCACAATGTGGAAAAGCGATCTTCTCAGCGGATTATACGATTTCGATGTTGCTCACAAAGCCATTGACTCACTTTCAAAGGTACACAACACCTGTGCAAATAACGCAGAAATTGAAAGAATATTCGGTGATAAAGCCCTTTTCTATGATTTAAGAATATCACCCTACATTGAGTTTACCGTAGGAAAACACCCGGATTTAAGAGCCTTTGCCGACAGTGTAAACGAATTTCTTATGGGCGACGGCATAACTCTTGTTCACGGAGATTACAGCCCCAAGAACATTATGGTTGACGGACGAAAAATATACATACTCGACTTTGAGGTAGGCCATTACGGACACCCTGCATTCGATTTGGCGTTCTTCTCCAACCACTTCATGCTTAAGACTGTTAAGAACAAACAGTGGGCAGACACAACAACAAATATGCTTAAGCTTATGCTTGACGAATATTTCTCCAAGGTTGAATTTATGGACAAGGCAGAGCTTGAAAAATGCTTTGTAAAAACTCTTGCAATGCTCTTTATCGCCAGAGTTGACGGAAAATCACCTGCCGAATACATAAAAGAGGATTCCGACAAAGAGATAATCAGAAAGACAGCTTACAAGATGATAGAAAACGACATAACCGATTACAATTCGGTAATAAGCCTTATTAAAGAAATGATTAAATAACAGGAGGACATAATAATGAAGGATTTAAGAATAAAAGGTGTAAAAGCAAGACAGATTTTTGACTCAAGAGCCAACCCGACCGTTGAAGTTGAAATAACTCTTGAATGCGGTGCAATCGGACGAAGTATAGTTCCTTCCGGTGCATCAACGGGAAAATTCGAGGCTCTCGAATTAAGAGATGGCGATATGAATGTTCTCGGCGGAAAAAGCGTAAGAAAAGCAATTTCCAATATTACCGACATTATTGCTCCCAAGCTTATTGGTCTTGACGCATCTAATCAGCCGTACATTGACAACATGATGATCGCCCTTGACGGCACACCCAACAAGAGCAAGCTCGGTGCAAACGCAATACTCGGCTGCTCAATGGCTGTTGCTTATGCTGCCGCAAACGCTATGGAGGTGCCTCTCTTCCGTTATCTCGGCGGAGCAAACGCAAAGACAGTTCCCGTTCCTATGATTCAGATTATCGGCGGCGGTGCTCATGCGGTAGGCTCAATAGATATTCAGGATTTCCTTGTTATTCCCATGAGTGCAAAAACGTTTGAGGACGGCTTTGCAATGGTTGTAAACGTATACAACGCAACCAAAAAAATATTTACCGAAAAAGGCAAGCCTCTTGCAATCGCAGACGAAGGCGGCTTCTGGCCGACAGACTTCAAAACAAACGAGGAAGGTCTTGAGCTTTTGACCGAAGGCATTAAGCGTGCCGGCTATGAGCCTATGAAGGACGTTGCGATAGCTCTTGATATAGCGTCAAGCGAGTTTTATAATGAGGAAAACGGAACATATGTATTCGGTCTTGAAAATAAGGTTATGACAAGAGAAGAATTTGTTGACCTTCTTTGCGAATGGGTTGACAAATACCCTATCATTTCAATAGAGGACGGTTGTGCCGAATCCGACTGGGAAGGTTCTGTTCTTCTTACACAGAAGCTCGGCAAACGTATCCAGCTTATCGGTGACGACCTTTTCACAACCAATGTTGAAAGAATCAAAAAAGGCGTTGAAATGGGTGCCTGCAATGCAGTATTAATCAAGCTTAACCAGATCGGAACAATAACGGAAACACTGGACGCCATCGAGCTTACAAAAAACAGCGGTTATCTTCCCGTTATCTCTGCAAGATCGGGCGAAACCGAGGACGCAATAATCGTTCATCTTTCAATGGCAACAAATGCCGGACAGCTTAAGGTCGGTTCGGTTGCACGTTCCGAAAGAGCCGCAAAATGGAACGAAACAATCCGCATGGAGGAATATCTCGGAGAAAGCGGCTACTACCCTTCAGCCGATATATTCAAAAGAGTTATAAAATAAATCAAAAGGCAGGTATTTTGTATGGAAAAACCGGAAATGACACCAAAGGAAAGAGTATTTGCAGCTATAAATAACATGGATTTTGATGTTTATCCGGCAATCAATCCTACATCGGTGGCAACTGTTGAGGCTATGAAGCTTTCAGGAGCATTTTTTCCGGAGGCTCATACCGATGTCAGAAAAATGGAGGCCCTTGCCTCCGTCGGCCATGATGTATTCGGTTTTGATTCTGTTTCTCCCTACTTTTCCATACTTCTTGAGGCGTCTGCTCTCGGTGCAGAGGTTGACTGGGGCAATATATATGAAATGCCATCGGTCATAAAAAAGCCGATTAACAACATATCGGATTATGAAATTCCGAAGAACTATATGTCAAGAAAAGAATTTTCGGCAATGATTGAGGTCTGCTCAAGGCTGAAAAATAAGTATAAGGATGAAGTACCCGTTATCGGCAAGGTAATCGGCCCGTGGTCGCTGGCATACCACCTGTACGGAGTTGAAAATCTTGTGCTTGATACAATTCTTGAGCCGGAAAAGACAAAAGCTTTCATAACCATGCTTTCGGAAATACCTATTAGCTTTGCAAAGGAACAGTTTAACGCCGGTGCAGATATAATCGTCTGGGCTGACCATGTTACGTCGGATCTCGTAAGTGCGGAAATATACAGAGAATTTATTATGCCGATTCATAAAAAAGCGGCAATGGAGCTGCAAAAATACGGCCCGGTAATACTGCACACCTGCGGCAATGTTGCCGACAGACTTCCCTATATAGCAGGCACCGGTTTTAAAATATTTCATATGGATTCCAAAAACAATATTGCCGAAGCAGTAAAAACCGTCGGTAACAGAATGCTGATAACCGGCTGTATAAATAATCCTGTTCTTCTCGCACAGGGCGAACCGCAGGATGTAAAAAGAGCCGTTGAGGAAAACATAAAAAGCGGCATAAAGCTTATATCACCGGAATGTGCAATTCCCTTTTCCGTTTCTTCGGACAACCTTATTGCACTGGTAGAGGCGGCACACAACACAAAAATGTAAAAATAATGGCATCGGTTTTTCCCGGTGCCATTTATGTATCTATTATTTGTTCAATAGCCTCAGTAATTACTATATTACTGAGGCTATCCTATAAACCATAATTTACTCATTTCTTACTCGGAAGAAGTGCAAGCACCGCACCAACAATTCCTGTAATCATAAACAAATGCTGCCACTCCATGCAAATATCACCAATGAAATAAGTCCACCCCACATTATGAAATGTCACTGAAAACAGAATACTTAACAAAATAATGACTATGCCATAAAGCTGTATTTTCATATTTTAATCTCCTTGTAAAATTCCGACTTGTTAATTTACAATGCTGAATTCTCAATTAATCACCGGTAGGTATAAACGGTGCAACTGCTCCGGCCACAGCAGAAATAGGCATTGTCTGAAGCCAGATTTTGCCCGGGCCTGTAAGAACGGTATTAAACAGTCCCTCGCCGCCGAGAGCTATATTTTTGAATCCTTTTATCTGCTGAATGTCGAGCTTAACCGAGCCTTCAAAGCCAAGTACATAACCGGTATCGACAATCATCTGCTCACCTGCTCCGAGACTATATTCTATAAGTTCTCCGTCAACCTCAGCAAACACAAAACCGTTTCCGGAAACCTTCTGCATTATAAAGCCCTCGCCTCCGAATAAGCCGGCACCCAACTTCTTGTTGAAATGAGTTGAAAGCTCAACGCCTATTTCCGATGCAAGAAAAGCTTTCTTCTGTAATATAAATTCATGTCCGTTACTAATTTCTATAGGAAGAATTTTTCCCGGAAAGCTTGAGCCAAAGGCAATTATTCCATCTGCCTTTGCTGTATAAATATTCTGAAACATATGCTCACCCGAAAACGCTTTAGAAAACATTTTGCCTAAGCCACCGCCCTTTGTTTCCATCTCCATACAAGGGCTCATCCATACCATTGCTCCTTTTTCTGTTATCATTTTTTCGCCCTTTTTCAGATGACATATAACAACAGGAAAAGCTCCGCCTTTGATTTCATATTCCATAATTTATTCCTCCCTTATTTTAAAAAAATACTGTTATACTATCTGGAAAATATAAAACTTAAGATAGTCTGTTTCCGGCACATTCCAGAGTATCGGGTGATCCGGTGACTGCTGTCTTGCCTCTATCTGTCTGAGCTCGACATTTGCGTCAGCGGCGGCAGAATGGAGCATTTTTCTGAAAAGGTCATCTCTCATAAAGTGCGAGCATGAGCAGGTTGCAAGATAACCGCCTCTCGGAAGAAGCTTCATCGCCTTCATATTGATTTCCTTATAGCCTCTTTCGGCATTTTTAACCGTTGACGAGCTTTTCGTAAATGCCGGAGGATCAAGTATTATATAATCATACGGGCATTTGCCGTCCTTCGCCATTTCCGTAAGCAACTCAAAAACATCAGCACATTTAAAATCCATTCGTCCTTCAAGACCGTTTAAAACAGCATTGGCTTCAGTCATTATTACGGCGTCCTTTGAAACATCGACAGCCGTTACATGTTCTGCTCCGGCATAGGCACAGTTAAGTGCAAAGGCTCCAGTATGTGTAAAGCAGTCAAGAACTCTTCTGCCTTTTGCAATTTTTGCCGCCGCAAGTCTGTTATATTTCTGGTCAAGGAAAAATCCGGTTTTCTGTCCGTTTATATAATCTACGTTATATTTAATTCCGTTTTCGGTTATTATTGTTTTTCCGCCGGTATCCGTTCTTAAGCCGTCATATTCATAAAAGGCTTTATATTCCTCCATGCCTTCCTTTTCACGTATCTTAACGTCATTACGTTCATAAAGAACATTTATCTCTTCACCCATATCACGAAGAGCATTTATTACGGCCGGAAATATAATATCCTTTAATTTATCTATTCCGAGTGAAAGGCACTGAGTAACGATTACATCGCCGAAACGATCAACGGTAAGACCCGGAAACTGGTCTGCCTCACCAAAGATAAGGCGACAGCATTTAAAATCATCACCCATTACGGTTTTTCTGTAATCCAGAGCGTATTTAACCCTTCTTTCCCAGAACGCCTTATCAAATTTGTCATTTGCATTTTTCGAAATAACTCTTACACGTATCTTTGAATTATCGTTAATAAAGCCTGTTCCCATATATCTGTTTTTTGCCGAAAACACATCAACAAGCTCTCCGTTTTCATAGCCGCCTTCTATTGCGGTTATTTCGTCGGCAAACACCCATGGATGGCCGCCCTTTAATGCTCTTACGGCTTTGTCTGTTATGTATACCTTAGAAAAATTACGTTCAGTTTTCATTTTTTTCTTCCTTTGCAATTCAAAAATTTAATTGTTTAGAGTAATTTTAACATATATATGCCGTAAATTCCATAAAAACCAAACTTATCATTGCAATAAGTTTTTGACTGTAATATAATTTTGTGTAATATTAATTTTGCAAAAAACATCAGGAGGACACAAAAATTGACAAAACCAAATAACCTATTAAAACGACTGATTATTTATTTAATCGGTGTATTCGGAACTGCCGTTGCCATAGCAATCTCCAAAATGACACCTCTTGGAATATCTCCGAATGCATCTCTTCCGAATGTAATAAGCCTTATTCTTAACGCAAATCTCGGTCTTGTTACGGCAATAGTTTTTTCGCTGTACGTAATCATACAATGGATACTTCTCGGAAAGGATTTCAAAATCATTAATTTCATACAGGTTATTTTATCAATAATATACGGCGTATTTGTAAACATTGCTGTTGCTCTCGTCAACAGAATACTTCCGCCATGCACAACATATCCAATGCAGCTTTTATACATAGTCATAAGTGCACTTCTGCTCGGAGCAACAATCAAAATATATATGGAACCCAGACTTATGGCTCTGCCTGCCGAAAGCCTTGCAAGAGCGGTATCAATAAGATTCAATATAGATTTTCCGAGAGCAAAAAACACCTGCGATATTATAATAGTATGTATATCCGTAACACTTTCGCTCATATTCTTCCATGGCTTTAACGGAATAAGAGAAGGCACAATAATACACGCAATACTTGTAGGAAGAGCTGTTAAATGGTCTGAACACCTTTTCGGCCCAAAGCTCAGAAAATTTATTTACGGAACAGAAGAAATATAATTATATCAAACCGATTTCTTTATGAGATCGGTTTTTTCAATGTGTTCTTTGTCTTAAAAATTCTACATTAATCTAATATTTTCTATACTTCTGTCTATTATAATCCTTATATGCAGCTTTTCAATATTCATCATAGGTATTGTTAATAAGAGTGATGTAATAAGCAACATATTCGCAACACATCAGATTGATGGCGTTACAAACAACCTTCCCGGCGCATTCTGGAAAGCCATTGTTTACGCAGGTTATCAGTCGGTTTGCATTCCTTCGTTATGTGCCTGCTCAGGCGTACTTAAAAAGAGAAAAGACGCATCAAAGGCAATGTTCCTTGCTTTCCTTATGAACAGTATCGCACTTGCTCTTTCCGCAACAATGCTTCTCGGCTGGTATAAGGACTTTATGGCTGCAGATGCACTTGCACTTCCGACATTATATGCCTGCCGAACAATGAACATTCCCGTTCTCTACTATGCTTACAGTATTTTTCTCTGCCTCTGCTTTATATCGACTGCGCCGGACTCACACCCTACCGGCACAGTTTTTTCGTATTAAAAAACCGGTCACCATAAACAGTAACCGGTTATATTGGTCATTGAAAATCAAATAACGAAATCTGATCCGATTCCGGTATTCCTCTTAAAACACCGTTTTCCTTCAAAAGCTCAACTATGCTTGCTCCGGCAGAGGTACGGCTCTTGAATTCCTCGATTGTGCGGAATTCTCCGTCCTTTCGTCCTTCCACTATGCTCTGTGCAACCGAAAGACCGAGTCCCTGAAGTGCATTTAGCGGAGGAAGAAGATTTCCTTCCGGCGTAACAATGAACTTTCTTGAATCCGATTTATACAAATCTATCGGCACAAAGCTGAAGCCTCTCGCATAAAACTCAATCGCAAGCTCAAGCACTGTTGCCGAGTTCTGCTCCTTTGTAGTGGCCGTATTACCCTTTGCGGCTATCTCTTTAAGTGCCGCCTTTGCAACATCGGCACCCTTGCACATAATAGCATAGTTAAAATCATCTGACGCACGTATCGTAAAATATGCCGCATAATATGCTTCGGGATAGTTTACCTTAAAATATGCTATACGGAAGGCATTCATAACATAAGCCGCCGCATGAGCCTTCGGGAACATATATTTTATCTTAAGACAGCTGTCAATATACCACTGAGGAACATCGTGCTCCTTCATATATTCAATATCATCGTCAGCAAGTCCCTTTCCCTTACGAACCTTTTCCATTATTTTGAAGGACTTTTTATTGTCCAGTCCCTTTGTGATAAGGTAGCTCATTATACTGTCACGAGTTGATATTGTTTCCTTAAGCGTAATCGTTCCGTTTTCGATAAGCTCCTTTGCGTTGCCTACCCAAACGTCCGTACCATGGGAAAGTCCCGATATTCTCAGCAGGTCCGAGAAGGTTTCCGGCTTTGTATCAATAAGCATATTTCTTACGAATTTTGTTCCGAATTCCGGTATGCCGAGCGTTCCCGTCGGGCAGTTTATGTCCTCCGGCTTTAAACCGAGAGCCGCAGGCGACTGGAAAAGCGACATTGTTGCCTTATCGTCAAGCGGAACATTCTGCGGATTTTTTCCCGTAATATCATAAAGCATACGAATAAACGTAGGATCATCATGGCCGAGAAGGTCAAGCTTAAGAATACGTCCGCTTATGGAATGATAATCGAAATGCGTTGTTATTATCGTTGAATTGACATCATCAGCCGGATGCTGTATCGGGCAGAATTCATGTATATCTCTGTCCTTCGGCACAATCATAAGACCTCCGGGATGCTGTCCAGTTGTTCTCTTTACACCTGTACAGCCTCTAACAAGACGGTTTATCTCCGCATTGTGCAGTACAAGATTGTGGTCGTCCATATATCTTTTTACATAACCGTAGGCTGTTTTATCAGCAAGTGTGCCGATTGTTCCGGCTTTAAAAACATGGCCTTTGCCGAAAAGAACCTCGGTATAGGCATGAGCCTGCTGTTGGTATTCGCCGGAAAAGTTAAGGTCAATATCCGGCTCTTTGTCACCGTCGAATCCGAGGAAGGTTTCAAAAGGAATGTCGTGTCCGTCCTTACGCATCATTGTTCCGCACTTAGGGCAGGCTTTGTCCGGCATGTCCACTCCGGAACCGCCGACCATAAATACCTTCTTTACTTCTTCCGATTCAAAATCCGAATATTTGCAGTTGGGACATATATAGTGCGGAGGAAGTGAATTAACCTCGGTAATACCTGTCATGTTGGCAACAAATGACGATCCTACCGAGCCTCTTGAGCCAACAAGATAGCCGTCGTCATTGGATTTCCAAACAAGCTTCTGTGCAATTATATACATAACAGAGAAGCCGTTTTTTATGATTGAGTAAAGCTCCTTATCCAGTCTGTCCTGAACTATTTTCGGCAGTGGATCGCCATAAATAGAATGTGCCTTATCCATTGCAATCTGCTTTATCTGCTCCTCAGCACCTTCGATATTCGGAGGAAATGTTCCGTCGGGAACAGGCTTAATCTTTTCAATCATATCGGCAATCATGTTTGTATTTTCGATAACTACCTCATGTGCCTTTTCTTCGCCGAGATACTGAAATTCTTTAAGCATTTCATCTGTTGTTCTGAAATAAAGCGGCGGCTGTTTTTCCGCATCGTCAAAGCCCTTTGCATACATTATTATCTTTCTGTATACAGAATCCTCAGGATTTATGAAATGCACATCGCCTGTTGCAACAACCGGCTTGTTATGCTCTTCGCCCAATGCGACTATTTTTTTATTAAAGCTCTTTATGTCTTCAACTGAATTTACCGCCGGGTATCTCTGGCTGTCTATCATGAACATATTATTGCCAACCGGCTGTATTTCAAGAAAATCATAAAAATTGACTATATTATCTATATAATCCTTTGATTTCATATCAAGCAATGCTCTGTAAAGCTCACCGGCCTCACAGGCACTTCCGACAATAAGCCCTTCTCTTTTTTCCGTGAGCTTTGATTTGGGTATTCTCGGCTGTTTGAAATAATATGTCAGATTGGACATGGAAACAAGCTCATAGAGATTTCTCAGTCCGACAAGATTTTTGACCAGTATTATGACATGGTGCGATTTAAGCTTATTGTAATTAACCGTTCTGCTTGCAAAAACATTGATTTTATCAACGTCATGGACATCGTTCTCCTCCAGCATTTCCAGAAGCTTAAGGAATATTCCGGCTGTTGCCTCCGCATCGTTTACGGCTCTGTGGTGTCCTTCCAGAGATATGCCGAGGTGCTTTGCAACAACGTCAAGCTTATGCTTTTTCAAATCCTTAAGCAATGTTCTTGAAAGCTCAAGCGTATCAAGTATTGTATTTTTAACATCACCAATGCCAAGCTCTGCCGCTTTGATTCTGACAAAGCCGGTATCGAAGGAAGCATTATGTGCAACAAGAACGGCATTTCCGCAGAACTCAAGAAATTCGGGAAGAACCTCTTTTATTGTACGCTGTCCTATGAGCATATCATCGGTTATATGAGTAAGGTTTACAATTTCATCGGTAAGTTTTTCTTCCGGATCAATGAATACCGAATATCTGTCGATTATCTCTCTGTTTTTTATTTTAACCGCACCGATTTCGATTATTTTACAGAGTTCCTTATTAAGACCAGTTGTTTCAATATCGAAAACGACATATTCATCATCAAAGCTCTGACCTCTGTTGTATGTAACAACCTCTCCGAGGTCGTCAATAAGATAGCCTTCAACGCCGTAGATAACCTTTATGTCCTTGCCATCGGCCGCATCCATTGCAAATGGATATGCCTGAACAACACCATGGTCTGTAACGGCGATTGCCTTATGTCCCCATTTGATTGCTCTTTTTATGTATTCCTTAACATCGGTTACGGCATCCATAGCACTCATTGTTGTATGGAGATGAAGCTCAACACGTTTTTCCTCGCTGTTATCCATTCTTTCGGGCGGTCTTTCTGCTTTTTCAATGTCCCTTGTCATAATAAGCAATTCATTATTATTATATTTATCCGCCTGAACATCGCCCTTTACCTTTACATAAGCGCCCTTGAGTGCCGATTTTATGCCGCCATCGCAGTCATAGGGCTTCTTTTCGGTAAAGAATTTAACCGTTGTGGAATCCGAACCGTCCGTAATATCAAATGTAACAATATATTTTCCGCTCTTCGTTTCCTTTTCTTCGAGATTAAATATATCGCCCTCTATTATTACTTTCTCGCCTTCAAGCTTGCTTTCGGCAATCTTTATGGGTTCGCCGGTAAAGCCCTTACCTATGATAATGCCTTTGGATATATTCTCCTGTGCGGCATCAGTCAAGGCATTCTCCTTAGCCGTTTCCTTCATAACCTGTTCGCTGAGTATTGCACTGATAAGCTGTTTCTCAAAGGATTCCTTCTTATCCTCGTAAACCTTTTTATCCTCTTCGGTTGTCTTTTTATTTTTAAAAGTTACGTTTACGTCAATGCCGAACTGGTCTTTTATTCGGTGAATAAGATAATTGTCAATGCCTTTTTTATACATATAATAAGCGGCATTATGGCCGACGTTAATAACAACGGCGTTATCGTTAAACACCTTTGTGCAGTCCTCAAGCACACAGCCGCATACAGGACTGTCTGCCGAAAGATAGCTGACAACATCAGTCCACATAAAATCAAATATACTTTCCGCCGAATTATCTGCCAAATCATAATGCAGATTTATTTCCACCTTATCGGCAACGCCGACCGTATCTTTTATCGCCTGTTCAATTTTATATTTACATTCCGTCGGTATAAGCGTTTTCGATACAACGTCCGCACGCAGTATCTTTGTGCTTTTTGATATAGTCAATTTTTCAACAAAGGAGTCATTAAATGACTCCTTCAATGCTGCGTCAGCCTTAACCATACCGAATACCTTACTGAATTTTTCGTACATTAGTATCACCCGGCTTTTTTAAAGCTTCTCTATTTCTTTCATAAGCTCATCAACAAGCATATTTTCCGGCACCTTTCGGATTATTTCGCCCTTTCTGAATATAAGACCTTCGCCATGGCCTCCGGCAATGCCTATATCTGCCTCTCTTGCCTCTCCCGGTCCGTTTACGGCACAGCCCATAACAGCAACCTTAATATTCTTGTCAATGTTTTTTACCCTGCTTTCAACCTCATTTGCTATCGAAATAAGGTCAATGCTCGTTCTTCCGCATGTAGGACAGGAAACAAACTCAACTCCGAATTTACGCAAATTCATATCCTTGAGTATTTCCTTTGCGGCATAAATTTCCTCAACGGGATTTCCGGTAAGAGATACTCTTATTGTGTCGCCTATGCCTCTGGAAAGTATTGCACCTATGCCTACCGCCGATTTAACGGTACCGCCCCATACAGTTCCGGCCTCTGTAATGCCTACATGCAGAGGATAATCCACTGTTTCCGAAAGCAGTTCATACACCTCAACGGAAAAAGGAACATTAGATGCCTTAATTGATATGACCGTATCATAAAAATCATATTTTTCAAGCAGTCTTACATGGCCGAGAGCACTTTCGACAAGTCCTTCCGGAGTAACTCTGCCGTATTTTTCGACCAGATGCTTTTCAAGCGAACCGGAGTTTACGCCGACTCTTATAGGAATACCGTTTTTCTTTGCCATATCGGCAACCTGTTTAACTCTGTCCTCAGAGCCGATATTTCCCGGATTAATCCTTATTTTATCTATACCGCCGTCAATGGCCTTAAGCGCAAGACGGTAATCAAAATGTATATCAGCAACAAGCGGTATATCAATCTGTCTTTTTATATCTTTTATTGCCTCCGCCGCCTGCATATCGGGAACGGCAACCCTTATTATTTCACAGCCTGCATTTTCAAGCTCTTTTATCTGCTTTACGGTTTCCTCAACGTTTCTTGTGTCCGTATTGCACATAGACTGTATTGCAATGGGATTATCACCGCCGATTTTTACGCCGCCGATATTGACCTCTCTTGTTTTTTTTCTGCTGTATTTCATTTATTCATCACCTTATTATATTCACTATATCGTTAAATGCAATAAGTATCATACATGCCATAAGAAGCATAAATCCGGCAAGATGTATTCTGCCTTCGATTTCCGGATCAACTGGCTTTCGTCTTATTCCCTCAAGCAGAAGGAATGCAATTCTTCCGCCGTCCATTGCCGGAATAGGAAAAAGATTGATTATGCCGAGGTTTGTGCTCAAAAGTGCTGAAAGCGTTGCCATGTTCATTATGGCATCAGTCAGGCTGTATTTCAAGCCGGCCTCGTAGGTATCACCTATCATGCTTACCATACCAATAGGCCCGGATATTTCGTTGGACTTAACCTGGAAGGTAAACAGCTTTACAAAGCCGACAACAACGGACTTAACAAAATAATTCATTGTCCATATATCTGCATTTATTGTGTCTGCAACAGTTGCTCTGTTATAGCCTTCAACCTGTTTTCCGAAAAGTCCGGAACGTGCATTGAAGGTAAAGCCGACCATATATCTCTCTTCCTCTTCGTTATATTCCGGCTGTACGGTAACATTAAGCTTTTCGCCGTTTCTCTCTATCAGATAGTCAACAGGCTCATCCGAGGCATAATTGGCTATAACAAGGCTGTAATCCTGATAAATATGCAGTCTTGTTCCGTTCAGCTTTAAAATTCTGTCGCCATGCTGCAAGCCTGCCGCTTCTGCCGGTGTTCCTTCATAAACAGTATTTACCTCCGGAAGAAAAAATCCGTTTACACCAAGCATAATAAAGAGCAGAACAAAGGCAAGCACAAAATTCATGCCCGGTCCGGCAAAAAGCACCGCAAATCTCCGGAGAATTGTTTTGCTGTTAAATGACCGTGAAGGATCATAATCCTTACTGCCGTCATCATCATCTCCTTCTTCGCCCTGCATACGGCAAAAACCACCGAAAGGCAAGGCTCTGACAGAATACTGTGTTTCTCCCTTCTGTCGGGAAAATAACAAAGGCCCCATTCCGACAGAAAATTCCTGTACACAAATACCCACCTTCTTCGCCACAGCAAAATGTCCAAATTCATGGACAATTACAATAAGCGAAAAAACGATTAAAGATATGATTATTGACAATTTTAAATCTCCTTATTTATTGATTATAAAGTCAAGAGCTGCATTTCTCGCCCATTTATCCGCATTAAGCAGATCCTCCACCGTATAATTATACTTAACATTATATGAATTCATTGTTTTTTCTATTATATCGGCTATATCAAGGAAACCGATTTTTCCGTCAAGAAAAGCCTTTACGGCTGTTTCGTTTGCTCCGTTCATTGCCGCAGGCATTGTTCCGCCTATGCCGACCGCCTTATAAGCCAGTCCGAGGCATTTGAATGTGTCCATATCCGGCTTCTGGAAGGTCATTGACGCACGCTTTGCAAAATCAATCTTCGGGAATGAGTTTTTCACTCTCTTAGGATATGTCAGTGCATACTGGATAGGCACACGCATATCCGGTTCACCAAGCTCCGCAATGACCGCACCGTCCTCATATTCGACAGCCGAATGCATAATGCTCTGCGGATGTATTAGCACCTCTATATCCTCAACGGGCACATCAAAAAGCCATTTTGCCTCAATAACCTCAAGGCCCTTATTCATAAGCGTTGAAGAATCTATTGTAACCTTCTTTCCCATATGCCACGTCGGGTGATTAAGTGCGTCCGACGCTTTTACATTCTTAAGCTCTTCTCTTGTTTTCCCTCTGAAAGGGCCGCCAGATGCGGTAAGAAGTATACGTCTTATTTTGTTGCCTTTGTTGCCTTGAAGACTCTGGAATATTGCCGAATGCTCGCTGTCAACGGGATATATTTTAACACCGTTTTCCTTTACGGCATTTATAATAAGCTCACCTGCCGAAACAAGCGTTTCTTTGTTGGCAAGAGCAATGTTTTTTCCGGCTTTTATTGCCTCAAAAGTCGGAAGAATACCTATATTTCCGACAACAGATGTAACGACAGTATCGCTTTTTTTATAGGTTGCCGCCTCAATAAGTCCTTCCATACCGCCGAGAACAGCTACATTGCAGTCCTTTACTCTTTCCTTAAGCTCTGCCGCTTTGTTTTCGTCCATGACTGCGGCAAGCTCCGGTTTAAATTCACGAATCTGCTTTTCAAGCAGATCTATATTATTGTTGGCTGTTATCGCACAGACATTAAGACCGCCGATTTCTCTTACAACCTCAAGAGTCTGCGTGCCTATTGAGCCTGTCGAGCCAAGTATTGATATATTTTCAGCCATAGTACACCTCAATAATAAGTTAAAAATTTACTTTTAACTTATTTTTATCAAATAAAACATAATGTAATATACAGTCGGTGCAGTAAGTATTACGCTGTCAAAGCGATCGAGAACACCGCCGTGTCCGGGCATAATCTTTCCGAAATCCTTAATGCCTGTATATCTCTTCATTGCCGATGCGGCAAGATCACCTATCTGTGAAATAATCGAGCCGATAAGTCCGGCAAGGAAGCAAAGCATAACCGTATCAACTCCGGCAAGCTCATTATAATGCTCTACAATTATGCCATAAATTACACAAGCCACAATAGCCGTAACAATACCGCCGATTGAACCTTCGATAGTCTTTTTGGGGCTTAACTGCGGTATAAGCTTATGCTTTCCGAATACCATTCCCGTAAAGTACGCACCTGTGTCACAGCCAAAGGCGCTGAGGAAAATAAGCCATACAAGCATAGCTCCATGTGTATACTGGCGTGTAAGATATACATGCGAAAGCAGGAAGCAGACATAAAAAAATCCGAAAAACGTAACTATTGCATCCATAGTATTTCCGCTTTCATGCGCTATTACAACATACACAAGTATCACAAGCAGAAATACTGCAATAAATACATTGAGCAATGATGCCGTATATATTATCTTTTCGATAAAAGCCATATAAATTACAGCACCGGCAAATCCGATATAATGCACAGGTTTGATAAAACCGCTAAACGCTCTGTAAAGCTCATAAAGACCTATACATGTAAGAACAGTAATCGCAATCTTAAGCGGCATATTTCCGAGAACAATAAATATAATAAGCAAAGGAAGTGCAACAAGTGCAGAAATAATTCTTGTTTTCATAACTCCAACTCCTATTTATCTGCCGCCAAATCTTCTGTCACGAGTCTGATAGTAGCAAATATCTCCGTAAAGGTCTTCAGCAGAATAATCCGGCCAGAATTTGCTGTTAAACACAAATTCGGAATATGCAATCTGCCAGAGAAGGAAATTGCTTATTCTTTCCTCACCACTTGTTCTTATAACAAGTTCCGGATCGGGATAAAAATGTGTATCAAGGCTTGAAGAAATGGTGTCCTCTGTTATGTCTTCCGGATTGATTTTTCCGTTTTTAACCTTTTCAGCTATTTTCTTGACACCTCTTAAAATATCGTCACGGCCGCCGTAATTAAGTGCGATATGAAGATTCATTCCCGGCTTATCCTTTGATATTTCCTCAATACGTCTTATTCTGTCCTGAATATCGGGAGCAAGACGGCTCTTTTCGCCGATAATATCTATCTTTATGTTTTCCTTCTCGGCTGTTCTTATATAACGGTCAAGATAATTTCTCAAAAGATCCATTATCGCTCCAACCTCTTCTTCGGTTCTCTTCCAGTTTTCTGTTGAGAAAGCATAAACCGTAAGATGCTCTATTCCGAGGTCATCGGCAACTCTCGATATATTTTCGAGTGTATCTGCTCCGGCTTTGTGTCCGAGTTTTCTCGGAAGAAAGCGTTTCTTTGCCCAGCGTCCGTTGCCGTCCATAATTATCGCAACGGATTTAGGGAGCTTTGACATATCAATTTCATCTCTAAGTGAACTCATATAATCCTCCGATATTATCAAAACACCCCTTTACGGGGTGTCTAAATTTTCTTTATAAGGTGTTTATCATACAGCCATGATATCTTTGCTCTTTGCATCAATCTTCTTGTCGATTTCAACAATGTATTTATCAGTAATTTTCTGAATATCGTCAAGAAGGTCGTTAAGAACGTCCTCTGAAAGCTCGCCCTTCTTCTCCTGTTTCTTGAAAGCATCAACCGCATCTCTTCTGATGTTTCTGATTGCTACCTTTGAGTCCTCGCCTTTTTTCTTAACTTCCTTTGAAAGCTCTTTACGGCGTTCCTCTGTAAGCTCGGGGAATACAAGTCTGATAACCTTACCGTCATTTGAAGGGTTGATTCCAAGCTCTGATGTATTGATTGCCTTTTCGATAGCTTTAAGAAGGCTTGATTCCCAAGGCTTAATTTCGATAAGACGAGCTTCGGGAACTGTTATGTTTCCTATCTGATTGATAGGAGTAGGTGTTCCGTAATAATCTACTGTAATTTTGTCAAGCACCTTAGGGTTTGCACGACCTACACGGATTGTTGCAAACTCGCTGTCAAGTGCCGCAAGAGTTTTTTTCATTTTTTCTTCATATACTGCTGTTTCCTTAGCCATATTCTATCCTCCCTAAAATTTAAAAATTTTTCATATATTATTCCATTTTCAATCGACAGTAACAACTGTGCCGATTTTTTCACCCTTAACCGCTCTCATAAGGCTGTTTTCCTCATTCAAGCCGAATATAAGAACAGGTACCTTCTGGTCGTTGCAAAGGCTTGCCGCCGAAAGGTCGATAACACGAAGTCCCTTGCTTATTATGTCTGCACACTTAATTTCGTCTATCTTCTTTGCATTGGGATTTGTCTTTGGATCGCTGTCATAAACGCCGTCAACATTCTTTGCAAAAAGAAGTATATCCGCATCAAGCTCACAGCCTCTTAATGCTGTTACCGTATCTGTTGAGAAGTACGGATGTCCGATTCCTGCGGCAAAAATAACTACCTCGCCGTTTTCAAGATGCTTTACGGCACTTTCCTTGGAAAACTGCTCCGATACCGTTCCGATAATGATAGGTGTCTGTACAGCCGCCTTTATTCCTCTCTGTCTGAACACATCGGCAACATATACGGCGTTCATAACCGTAGCAAGCATGCCTATCTGGTCAGCCTTTGTTCTGTCCATAGATGAATTTGCGCTTCTGCCTCTCCATATGTTTCCGCCGCCGATAACAAGAGCCACCTGTGTACCCATATCAAGTATTTCCTTAATCTGGTCAACTACGGCAAATATCGTTTCGTCGTCATACATAATGCCGTCTTTATCTCCGGCAAGAGCTTCGCCGCTGAGCTTTAAAATAATTCTTTTGTACATAAAGCACTTCCCCCTGTAAGATACATGTTCATATATAAATTAACATATTTTCTGAAATATTTCCACTATAATATTACGGCAATAATCAATCCTTGGCTTTTATGATAAGTGCCATACCGCTTTTGAACGAATATTCTGCATAGTCGCCTTCCATAACGTTGGATACACCCATAGGAGAATCCATGTGCATTACCGCATTTTCAAGAGGATATTCAAGTCCATTTGTGTAAACATCGGTAACAACGTCCGTAATCGGTATAAACGAAACCAAATCGCCTTTTTTACCGTATATTTCTGCTTTGCCTGTGCAGAGTGTAATATTATTTCTTTCATTTACTATTCGTGCCTTAATGCCTAATTTTTCAAGCTTGATAAGCTGAAAAATATTGGCAAGAGTATGGTCAAGTCGGCTGCCTATTCCTCCGATAAGCGTAATATCGTCCACACCTAACTCAACCGCATGATTTATTCCAAGCTCCATATCTGTTTCGTCCTTACGGCACGGAACCTGTTTAAGCTCAATATTCTGTTTTTTATAATAATCGAGAACCTCCGGAGATACGCTGTCAAAATCTCCGACAATATAATCCGGAACAATTCCGAGCTTCATTGTATGGCGCATGCCGCCGTCACAGCTTATTATAACTGCGTCCTTAATATATTCCTTGCAAAAGCCATAGTCCTCAATATCTGCATTTGCAAACACAACTGCCTTCATAATTAATCATACTCCCTGATAATATCAAGCATATCCTTAGCAGCCTTATGTATATCCTCTGCTCCGAATACTGCCGAGCCTGCAACAATAACGTCTGTTCCTGCCTCAATAACTTCTCTCACGTTTCCGGCACCGATGCCGCCGTCAGCCTCAATTTCATATTTATAGCCGTTTTTATCACGAAGCTCCTTGAGCTCTGTTACCTTTTTAAGACAATCCGGCATAAGCTTCTGTCCGCCAAAGCCCGGTTCAACAGTCATAACGAGCACAAGGTCAACAAGACCGAGATAAGGCTCTATTGCACTTACAGGAGTTTTCGGCTTTATGGTTATACCTGTTTTAACTCCGCAGCTTTTTATTTTTTCAATAACCGCCATAGGATCATCGGTTGCCTCAACATGGAAATTGACTATGTCCGCACCTGCTTTTACGAAATCATCAATATATCTGATGGGATCGGTTATCATAAGATGAACGTCAAAAACCATATCTGTTGACTTTCTTATGGTTTTATATACCGGTGCTCCAAAGCTGATATTCGGTACAAAAACACCGTCCATAACATCAATGTGAAGATACTGTGCTCCTGCTGTTTCAATCTGCTTAAGCTGTTCGTTAAGTATACCGAAATCGGCGGAAAGCATAGATGGAGAAAGCTTTTTCATATTATCTTTTCCTTTCCTCTAATATCTCGTTATATATATCTCTGTAACGTGCATATCTTTCTTCGCTTATATTTATTCCGAGCTGTGCCTTGATTCCGCAATAATCCGGAGATTCGTTAAGATGCTTGCATCCGGCATAACGGCAGTCATCAAGATACGGCTCAAACTCTCTGAAATAATACTGCAAATCCTCCGGCTCAATGCCTCTCATATCAAGAGAAGTAAAGCCCGGTGAGTCCACGATATATGTTCCCGGCTCAAGCTCGATAAGCTCCGACTGACGGGTTGTATGTTTTCCTCGTTCAATCTTTTTGCTTATTTCGCCGACCTTTGCTCCGGCCTCGGGACTTATCATATTGAGTATGCTGGATTTTCCGACACCGGAAGGTCCTGCAAGCACCGATATTTTTCCTTTAAGCTTATTATAAAGCTCCTCTCTGCCTCTCTTTTCTGCGGCAGAAACCGGAATAACCTCAAAGCCGGCCTTTGAATACATATCGCATATTTTTTTATATTTTTCCTCCGAATCAATATCGGTTTTATTTATACATATAACTATGTCAAGCTTCTGCTGTTCGGCAAGGACAATAAATCTGTCCATAATGTCCTCATTAAAATCAGGGCTGACCGACGCAAAAACAATGACAGCCTGGTCGATATTTGCCGCTCTCGGACGTATAAGGCAGTTTCTTCTCGGTTCAATTACATCAAGCGAGCCTTTTTTGTTTTTCTCGTCAAGTACGCTTATATTAACTATATCGCCTACCGTAGGTTTAATGCCTTCTTTTCTGAATTTACCTCTTGCACGGCATTCATAAACGCCGTTTTCGGTTGAAATATAATAAAATCCGCCTATACCTTTTATTATTGTGCCTTTTAGCATATATCCACCCTTCAATTATTCTGCTGATGTTTCGGTTGAACCTGTTTCTGAGGGAGCACTGTCGCTGTTTGTTCCGCCGATTTCGCCACTGCCGAGTGCAGGAACATCATCATCTACATTTGTTCCGCCGCCTTCATTTGTGTCCGGTGTTGAACTGCTGTTGTTTACTGTGCCGGATGAAGTATTTCCGCCGGAGCTTGTTGTTCCGCCACTTGATGTACTTCCGCCGGATGTTGTGTTATTGCTTGTTGTTGTCTGTGCAGCTCTGCCTAAGCTTACAACTATATCTATTGTGCTTGTTTTAAGTATTTCTTCTCCCGGCTTTGCTGTCTGAGTTATAACATAGCCTTTAGCAACCGAATTGCTGTTTATTCTTGAAATATTTCCGACCGAAAGACCGCTTTCGTTTATCTTATCAATGGCATCGCTTTCGGAATATCCGACTACATTTGGTACTACCGCATTAAGGCTTGATGAATCACGACAGATAGTAAGTGTAACACTTACAGACTCTGTTACCTGTGAACCGCCTTCCGGTGACATTGATATAACCTCACCTTCGCTATGTGTAGAATCGCTCTTATATTCAAGTATTATATTAGCATTGGGAAGTGCTTTTGTTATCGTTGAAATCGCAACGCTTTCGTCTTTTCCGACTACATTGGGAAGCTCCGAAGTGTCAGCTCCGGCACTTACCGTAACGATAATTTCCATATCCTTTGTGATTTCCGAACCGGCCTCAATATCCTGTGTTAAAATCACGTTTTTTTTATCGCCGCCTTCAACCTCTGCACCTTTTACAAGCTTGATGCCAAGCTTTTCTGCTTCTGCAGATGCTTCGTCATAGTCCATATCAATGAATAAAGGCACTGTTGAAGTATCGTTCTTGCTTATAAGCCCTTGCATATTGCCGAATACGTTGAAATATTTTACACCAACAAACACAATAACTGCAATTATAACAAGCGATGTAATTACTGCGGCAATTGTGACCTTCTTCTCCTGACGCTTTTCTTCGTCATATTCCTCGTAATAATCGTCGAAGTCGTCGTCATACTCTTCATCATCGTCGTAATCATCATAATCGTCATCATCGTCATATTCATCATTATCATTGTTGAGTTTAAGCTTATTCTTATATTTGCCAAAGCCGACACTGCTCTTAGGCAGTTTTATTTTTGATAAATCGCTGGCAAGTTCAACTTTAATATCATCATCATCATCGTCTGAAACATTTGAAAATTCGTCATCATAATCCTCTTCATAATCTCCAAACGTATTTCCGGTTTTTGGAATAGGAGCTGTATCATAATCGTCTTCCCAGTCCTCTTCGGCCGCATGCTTTTTAACTCTCGGCTGAACCATCGTTTCATCGCTTGCAAGTTCTTCCGCCGTATCCTCAGGAATGTTATTTACTCTTCTTCCGTTCTTAACTACATTGGGAATTTCGATTTCGCCGGTCTCATCATTTACTGCTGATTCTGCCGCTTCCGCTGTTTTTGCATCATATATATCATTTGCGGCTTTTGCGCCTACCGCTGCGGCTGTTGCTGCTTTTGCCGCATCAGCAGCCTTATTTTCTGCCTTGACATTGTTATTTGCGGCTTTGCCTTTTCCGCCCTTTTCTCTTACTGCCTCAACAATGGCAAGCTTAATATCGGAAAGAAGAATATCTATGTTGTCATAGCGTTCATCTGAATTTTTCTGTGTTGCTTTTCTTATTATACCCTCAAGACCTCTTGTTATATCAGGATTGTACTGTCTTATATCCGGAAGCTCCTCATTGAGGTGCTTAAGTGCAACGGCGATTGAACTGCTGGCATCAAAAGGAACTCTGCCCGTTGCCATTTCATACATAGTTATACCAAGAGAATATATATCGCTCTTTTCATTTACAAAACCGCCTCTCGCCTGTTCCGGAGAGAAATAATGAACAGAGCCCATTGCATTCACATCTGCCGCATATGTGCTTGAGCTTGCGGCTCTTGCAATACCGAAGTCCGTTACCTTAACTGTTCCGTCAACGGCAACAAGTATGTTCTGTGGTTTAATATCCCTATGTACAACATGGTGCTTATGTGCGTAAGAAAGAGCTGATGCAATCTGCATTGCAACAGAAAGCGTTGTAACGGAATCGAAAGGAGCCTTTTCCTTTATTGCTTCCTTAAGTGACTGGCCATGAGTATATTCCATTACTATGTAATTAATACCTCTGTCCTCTCCGACATCATAAACACGCACAATGTTATGATGAGAAAGACTTGCGGCCGCACTTGCCTCCGCACTGAATTTTGTAAGGAAATCAGCATTTTCGGAATATTCGTCCTTAAGCACCTTAACGGTTACAAATCTGCCAAGTCGCATATCCCTTGCCTTATAGGCAACTGCCATTCCGCCGGCACCAAGCTTTTCTATTATCTGATACCTTTTGCTGATGATCGTTCCTTTATCCAACATTGTTAATTATCCACCCTTCTATCTGCAAGAATAACGGAGATGTTATCTGTTCCTCCGTTCTTGTTTGCAAGCTTTACAAGCATATCTGCCTTATCGGCAAGATTAGTTTTTTTCTTAAGTATTTTTTCTATATCTTTATCCTCAACCATGTTTACAAGGCCGTCTGAGCAAAGCAGAACTATGCCGTTCTCGTCCAGATCGCAGATAATTGTGTCTGCCGGCATATTTTCCTCGATTCCGATAGCCTTTGTTATAACATTTTTCCGAGGATGGTTTTTCGCTTCATCAAGAGTTATCTGTCCTCTTCTTACCATTTCCATCACAAATGAATGGTCCTTTGTAAGCTGTCTAAGACCTTTTTTATCATATACATAAAGTCTGCTGTCACCGATATGTATTCCGTAAAGTCTTCTGCCGCATATTGCCGCCGCAGTGAAGGTCGTTCCCATTCCGTTGAGCGACTCATCATTAAGCGACATATCATAAAGTGCCTTATTGCTGTAACGCAGTGCACTTACAAACAAATCCAATATATCATCATAGTCTTCGGTATTAAAGTTTTTGTCAATATACTCATTGAACAGCTCAATGGAACGCCGGCTTGCAATTTCGCCGGCATTGTGGCCGCCCATGCCGTCAGCAACTATATAATATTCAAAATCCGTATTCGGATTTTCCGATATATAAATCGAATCCTCATTCTGCTGTCTTAACCTGCCTAAGTCACATCTTCCAACAGCTCCCATGCAATCACCTCTTTTACAGGATGCTTTTTGATGCTCTATCTGTTTTCGTCCTTATAGCGTTTCCTCAGCTGTCCGCAGGCAGCGTCAATATCACTTCCGAGCTTTCGTCTTACCGTTGTTTCTATGCCTCTTGATGTAAGTATGCCTTCAAAACGTTTAACAGCCTCATTTGTGCTTCTTACATAATCTCTTTCCTTAACATCGTTGACCGGAATAAGATTGACATGGCACAGAAGTCCTTTAAGCTTTTCCGCAAGCTCCTTTGCATTTTCCGCACTGTCGTTTACGTCCTTTATGAGTGAATACTCAAATGTAATACGGCGGTTGGTTTTTGCAACATAATCTCTGCATACCTGTAAAAGCTTATCCATAGGATTTGCCTTGGATACAGGCATAATTCTGTTTCTTATCATATCATTCGGTGCATGAAGGGATACTGCAAGAGTTATCTGCAAATCCTCATCAGCAAGCTCATAAATTTTATTTATAAGTCCGCAGGTTGACAATGTAATATGGCGCTGTCCCATATTTTTGCCTTCCTTTGAATTAATAAGCTTAATAAATTTAATTACGTTATCATAATTATCCAATGGCTCTCCGCTGCCCATAAGTACAACGCCGGAAACCGTTTCGCCTTTGTCCTTCTCTATCTCGTATACCTGTGAAAGCATTTCCGAAGGAGAAAGGCTTTTTTCGACTCCGTCAAGGGTTGATGCACAAAAAGTACAACCCATTCGGCAGCCTGCCTGTGTTGAAATACATACTGTATTTCCGTATGAATACTGCATAAATACGCTTTCTATTATACAGTTATTATCAAGCTCAAACAAGTATTTTGTCGTATTGTCGATTTTCGACACGAGCTTTTTAACCTGTTTAAGCGAACCTATCGTATAATTTTCCTCAAGCTTTGCCCTAAGATTTTCGGACAAATCGCTCATCTGAGAAAAGCTGTCTGCATATTTAACGTGCAGCCATCTGTATATCTGCTTTGCTCTGAACTTTTTTTCGCCTATAAGCAGCATTTCTGCCTCAAGCTCGGGCAAAGTTAAAGATTTTAAATCAGTTTTCATTTAATGACCATTCTTTCTCATAACGGCGATAAAAAAGCCGTCTGTTTCATGTATTCCCGGAAGGAGCTGTATCATGCCGTTTTCGGCATACCCCCTGAGGTTTTCGGGCAAAAGCTCCGTTATGTCAACAGGCTCAAAATTTTTATGCTCAGCAAGGAACTTTTTTACATTCATCTCATTTTCCTTTTTGCATATGGTACAGGTGCTGTATACAAGCGTTCCGCCTACCTTAACGCATTCTGCCGACACTCTTAAAATATCCTGTTGCAATACAATAAGCGAATCAATATCATCGCCTGTTTTATTCATTTTTATGTCAGGCTTTTTTCTTATAAGACCAAAGCCGGAGCAAGGTGCATCAACAATGACTCTGTCAAATTTTTCGTAATCCTCTCCGTGTACTATCATGGCATCTCTTAGCTTTGTTTCAACTATCTTTATGCCGAGACGAGTTTTTGTTTCCTCCATAAGACCGAGCTTATGCTCATGTATATCACAGGAAACGACCTTGCCTTTGTTATCCATAAGCTCTGCCGCAAGGAAAGATTTTCCTCCGGGAGCCGCACATACATCGAGTATTTTCTCGCCCGGCTTAGGATCAAGCAGTTTAACCGCAAGCATAGAGCTTTCGTCTTGGACATGAAAAAGACCGACTTTGAACATTTCCGTTTCGGCAAGATTGGACGAGCCTTTTATATGAAGTGCATTTTCATAATACAATCCGGTTTTAACCGATATGCCGTTTTTTCTTAGCATTTCGGCAAGAGCTGTCGGAGTTGTCTTCAACCTGTTTACGCAAAGCGTTACATCGGGAGCTGTATTTCCGGCAATACATATTTTTTCCGTTGTTTCAAAATCATATTTTGCAAGCCACATTTTCACAAGCCAGAGCGGATGTGAATATTTTACGGAAATATATTCTGCTGTTCCCTTTTCCGGAAGCTTAATATCGTCTTTATTTCTTATTACAGTTCTTAGAACTCCGTTTACATAGTTACCTAAAAAAACAAGGCCTCTTTTTTTGACCAGAGCAACGGCCTCCGAACAAGCCGCAGAATCCGGAACTCTATCCATGAATATAATCTGATACACGCTCATTCGCAATACGGCAAGCACATACGGTTTTAATTTATCTGTTTTTGTCTTGGAGTATTCATTGATTACATAATCAACATAAATTATATTACGCAGCGTACCGTTAACAACCTCGGTTACAAATGCCTTATCTTTTCTCGGCATTGCACCGTTCAAACGGAGGTATTTTCTGAGCGTTATGTTACTGTATGCCGCAGAAACGGTTATTTCTTCCAAAGCATCTGCCGCAACCTCTCTCGGGTTTATTAGTATCATAATTTAACTCCTTTCAGATAAAATTACCGTTACGCCTTTAACATAATATATCATAGCTATATATCTGCACATTATGTGGACAATTATACCATAATGAGATATTTTACCGCATTTTGACCAAATAATCAATATAAAATACCCGACACTACGCATGCCGGCAGGCATTATCATTAGATTGCAGGGTCAACCAAGACCTTTGCAGTCTAATTTTTTTATGCCGTGAGGAGGTGAAACAAATGGCAACCTACGCCTACCGTTCTATTTCAGAGCGCCAAAAAATCCAGAGCCTTTGGGAAAGCGGTGCCTCTGTCAAAGAGATTGCACAGGACTTTGACTTGTCCGTGTCTGCAATTTACACAGAGCTCAAGCGTGGATATGACGGCACACGGCTCCCCGATATGCGCCGCCGCTATGATGCGGAATTGGCACAGCTCACTGTCCAAAAATCTATTGAACGGAGGGGCCGCAAAGCTGCCGAGGCATAACCGCCCACATTGATACAACCAAAGGAGGACAACCCTATGAAAGCAAATGCAAACCCTATTGTGCTGAAAAGCAACCGTATCTCTGATGAGTGCATCGGCACCGTCAGATTGACCCCGGAGGCGGAAAAGGTCATCCGCCGCCTGCGCGCCAAGACCGCACTGCCTATTAGGCAAATCGTGAGTGAAATCATCGTGCAGGCAGAAAACCTCATTGACATTGAGGATGCCAACGAGGAAAGAGAGGAGGACTAAACCGTGAAAAGGCTATCTGATTTCCAAGCAGGCGCAACCGTAAAGTATCACGGTGAGCCTTGCCTCATCCTTGAACACCGCAAGGATGGCACCCTGCTCATGGTGCTTGAGCAGATTGAGTGCACTTTTGGCTCTGACAACGATTTTGCCAAGAGTGACCTGCGTGAGCATCTCCACGGCACCTACATGGACACGCTCACTCAGGGCAACCGTGAGGAGATTTTGCGCCGACCCATTGACCTCACAGCAGTCAACGGCAGCAAGCAGTATGGCATTGACATCTGCTGCATTGCACCGCTGACCCTTGACGAGTACCGCAAGTACCATGACATTATCCCAAAGCCGAAAAAGTGGGAGTGGTCTGTTACCCCTTGGAGCACCCCCAGCGTAAATGGAGATGAAACCTGGGTCATGGGCTTGAACACCAATGGCAATGTCTACAGCAACTACTGCAACGATACCTACGGGTCCCGTCCCGCTTTCCTCCTCCCCTCCTATTATGCCGTGGAGCCGGAAAACGCCCTCGCATCCTACACCACAAGAGAGCTGGTTGAGGAACTTTTCAACAGAGCCGACAAGTAAGAGGTGACCGACATGACCACACATGAGATAGAGGCCCGGCGTTATTCACGCAGATGCCGCCGTGCCCGTAAAATCAGACGGCAGCGCCGTATTGCCCTCATCACCATTGTGTGCTGCGTTGTGTTCGTCTGGCTATGCGCCTGCAAGAATGACAAGCCGACCGCCCCGACCGTTGCGGCAGAAACACAGGCGCCCACAGTCACAACGGTTGTGGAGCCTACGCCCGTAACCGCTGCGCCGCCCGTCAGCCGCACCCGTGATGACATCGTGAGCGAGGGACGGCTCCTAAGCTATGACCTCCAGGAAACCATGCAGGACTGCTGTGAGGAGTATGGTGTGCCGTATGCTCTGGCTCTTGCCATTGCAGAGGTGGAAACCCATTTTGACCCGGATGCCGTCAGCGGCACCGGTGACTATGGCCTCATGCAGATTAACTCCATTAACCATGAATGGCTCTCTGAAATAGGCTTTGATGTGATGACCTATGAGGGAAACATTGAGGCGGGTATCTACATTATTTCTCAGCACTTGAATAAATACGGAGAGCCGGAGTTGGCTTTGATGGCATACAACTCCGGCCCCACGGGAGCGCAGAAACTTTGGGATGCTGGAACATTCCAAACCGACTACTCCCGCAAAGTGATGGCAGCTTTTGAACACTGGACAAGTGTATTGGAGGGATAAAGATATGCCTTACTACTGGACATGCCCAAAATGCGGCGCAAACCTTGACCCCGGTGAGCGCTGCGATTGTGAAACAACAACTACCACTAAGGAGGATTATAACGATGATGGAAATGAAAATCAAGATTGATGTGCCGGAATTGGTTGCAGCAGTTGAAAAACTTGCCGCCGCCATCGACAAAACCGCGCTCAATATCACTGTGCCGAATGAGGGCACGCTCAACTTTAACATGCCGGCCGCCCCCGCTACTCCCGCACCTGTTCCTGTGCAGACAGCACCCGCTCCGGCTCCCGCCCCTGTTGCTGCTCCTGTGCCTGCCGCACCGCCTGTGGCTCCCATGCCCACCGCCGCGGCACCCACACCCGCTGTGCCGGTAACGGCTCCGACCTATACCCTTGACCAGATTGCAAAAGCAGGCGCAAACCTTGTGGATGCAGGCAAGATGGAGCAGTTGCTTGCCCTACTCACCAAGTACGGCGTGCAGGCTGTCACCCAGCTCACCCCCGACCAGTACGGCGCCTTTGCCACGGAACTGCGTGCCCTTGGCGCCCAGATTTAAGGAGGTGTTCTGATGCCTCCAGAAAAACACGCATTGCTGTCTGCATCATCGGCAGCACGATGGCTCAACTGCACAGCGGCTCCCCGTTTTGAGGAGGGTCTGCCGGAAAGCACAAGCGAATATGCGGAGGAGGGGCGCCTGGCTCACGCCATTGCGGAGCTCAAGACCCTCAAGAAATTCACTTTGATGTCACCCCGCACCTACACCACCCGCCTCAACAAACTCAAGAAAGAGCCGCTTTATAACCCGGAAATGGACAAGACCACCGACCTTTACATGGAACACCTCACGGAGCAGGCAATGCTCTATGACAGCGCGCCGACCGTTGCCGCAGAGGTTAAGGTTGACTTTAACGACTATGTACCGGAGGGCTTTGGCACTTGTGACAATGTGATGATTGGCGGGGACACCCTCAGCATCACAGACTACAAGCACGGCAAAGGCGTGCCCGTGTCCGCTGTGGGCAATCCGCAAATGCGGCTTTACGCCTTGGGTGCTCTCAAGCGTTACGCCCCTATCTTTGGGGACACCATTAAAAAGGTGCGGATGAGCATTGACCAGCCGCGCCTTGACAGCTACACCACCGACATCATCACTGTTGATGAGTTGAAAGCATGGGGCGATAGCATCAAGCCGATTGCACAAAAGGCTTTCTCCGGTCTGGGTGATTTTGTTCCCGGTGAACACTGCCGCTTTTGCCGTGGCAAGGCACAGTGCCGTGCCCGCGCCAATGTCAACACTGCCCTTGAGGACTTCAAGGACTGCGTACCTGCTCGCGTATGGAACGAAAAAGCGGATGCCTGTGTTTCTGCTGGAGGCACGGTACAGGGCACCCCGCCCCCGCTGCTCTCTGATGCGGAAATTGGTGACCTGCTTATCCGTGGGCAGCGGCTTGTCCAGTGGTACAAGGACCTTGAGGAATATGCCCTCAAGACACTGCTTGACGGCAAGCCGATTGACGGATGGAAACTTGTAGCAGGACGGAGCAACCGCACCTTTACGGACCAGGATGCCGCCATCAAGGCTGTCATTGCCGCCGGATATGATGAGGCGCTTGTCTATGACCGCAAGCCTAAAACCCTCTCCGAACTGGAGAAACTGATGGGCAAAGCGGAATTTGCTGAGAAAATCGGCAGCTTTGTGGTCAAACCTTTGGGCAAACCTACCCTTGCGCTTGCGACAGACAAGAGGGAAACCTACTCACCTGCCGCCTCCGACTTTGCCGGGGTGGTGAGCGAACAATGAAACCTCTACTACCGAAACTTGCTCTTTTTGCCCTTATGTATGCTTTTATACTCACCATTCTCACCCTTTGTTGGGTAGGCGCTGAGTATGTGTTTGAGGGCGCCGTCCACAGCAGCAAAGTTGACGGTTGGATTGCCTGCTTGCTTTCCTACTATATGACAAAAGAACTTTTCCACTTGGATAGAAAGATGGGAGGCAAGCGATGACCCACGCAACCATCCGCTTTCAGTATGACACCGCCCGTTTTGAGCTTTATCTGGACAAGCTCACGGGGCTACCTGCTCCGAATATCCGCAAGCTGTTCAAGCTGATGCTTTCAGAACCGTGGAACAACCAGACAGCCATTGATGCTGTGGAGGCTTTTCTCCCACACATCGTTGAGGAAAGCAAAGAGGCGTGGAGGCAGACATCCGTTGATTTTCAAAACGGTTGGCGGCTTGTGCCGAACAAGCAGAGCAAAAAGGGCCGTGCCATCATGGCCCAAAACAACAGGCTCCATAAAGCCGTAAAGAGCGCCAAAGGCATCCACCAACATTGGGTGCGGATTTACGGCTATTGGAATGATACAAAACAAAAAATGAATTTTAAGTGAAAAGGAGATTAGTGACTATGTATCAGAATGACCCTATGAAAGTTTTAACCGGTGAGGTACGCCTCTCCTATGCCAACTTGACCACCCCCAGAGCCGCCCAGCAGGGCGGTGAGCCAAAATACTCCGTGACCCTGCTCATCCCCAAGACCGATGTGGCAACCAAAGCGGACATTGATGCCGCTATCAACGCCGCCGCAAACGAGGCATTGACCAAGGTGTGGAACGGCGCACGCCCTCCTCAGCTTGCTACCCCCGTGTGGGACGGTGACGGCGTGAGAAAGTCCGGCGTGCCCTTTGGCGATGAGTGCAAGGGGCATTGGGTGATTACCGCCTCCACCAAGAACAAGCCGCAGGTTGTTGGCATCGACAACATCAACTGCGAACTGTCCCCCGCTGACATTTACAGCGGCATGTATGCCCGTGTCACAGTCCGTTTCTTTGGTTACTCCAACAGCGGCAACAAGGGCGTTGGTTGCGGTTTGGGCAATGTCCTCAAGACCCGTGACGGTGAGCCGCTGAGTGGGCAGTCCTCCGCCGCATCCGACTTTGCAGGCATCGGTGCATCTCCTGCGGCTGCTCCCGCTTATGGAGCGCCCACGCCCGTTGCCTATGGCACTGCACCTGCGGCTGCTCCTCAGCCGCCTATGAACACCGCACCTTGGAACAGCGGCAACGGCATCAACCCCATCACAGGACAGCCTATGTAAAAGGAGGACATCATGCACCATCTCAGTATAGACCTTGAAACTTATTCCAGCGTACCGATTGCCAAAGCCGGCGCTCAAAAGTACATCTCCAGCCCCGACTTTGAAATCCTGCTGTTTGCTTATAGCCTGGATGGTGCCCCTGTCGAAATCGTTGACTTGGCCACGGGGGAACAATTACCCCCGTGGCTTGTCAATTCTCTCACCAGTCCGGAGTACGTCAAGCACGCATACAACGCCCCCTTTGAATGGGGATGCCTCTCAAAGTTTGTTGGTTATCTGCCGCCGGAGCAGTGGCGCTGCACCATGTTCCACGGCCTCTATTGCGGCTATACGGCGGGCTTGGATGCCACAGGACGGGCGTTAGGACTTGAGGAGGATAAGCGCAAGCTGAATACCGGCAAGGCGCTCATCCGCTATTTCTGCGTACCATGTGCTCCTACCAAAGCCAACGGTGGGCGTACCCGCAACTACCCACAGCATGACCCGGCAAAGTGGCAGTTGTTCAAAGAATACTGCCGCCAGGATGTTGTGACGGAAATGGAAATTGAGCGGAGGCTTTCCGCTTTTCCCGTGCCGGACTTTGTGCAGAAACAGTGGGAAACCGACCTCATCATCAACGCCCGTGGCGTTGCGGTGGATATGGATTTTGTCAGCGGCGCTCTTTATCTTGGCAGCACCGTCCGCAAGAACTTGATGCAGGAGGCAACCGACCTCTCCAAATTAGACAACCCCAACAGCGTTGGACAGCTTACACAGTGGTTGCAGGAGGAAATGGGCGAGGAGCTCACTGACCTCCGCAAAGATACCGTTTCACGCCTCTTGAATAAAGACGGCAACAGTCCGCAGGTGCAAAGGATGCTGGAGATACGCCAGGAATTAGGCAAGACCAGCACCAAAAAATATGATGCCATTGAGGCTGCTGTCTGCCCGGATGGCCGTGTCCGTGGACTGCTCCAATTTTACGGAGCCAACCGCACCGGTAGATGGGCAGGCAGACTGGTGCAGGTGCAAAACCTGCCCCGCACTTATTTAGAGCCGCTGCCCCTTGCCCGTGACCTTGTGCGAAAGCATAACCTTGACGGCTTGCGGTGCATCTACGGCTCCGTGCCGGACAGCCTCAGCCAGCTCATCCGCACAGCTTTTGTTGCGCCAGAGGGGCATGTGCTGATTGATGCGGACTTTTCCGCTATTGAGGCCCGTGTCATCTCCTGGCTTGCGGGTGAACAATGGCGGCTTGAGGTGTTCCGCACCCATGGCAAAATTTATGAGGCATCCGCATCCCAGATGTTTGGCGTGCCCATTGACCTCATCAAGAAAGGCAACCCGGAGTATGCTCTCCGGCAGAAAGGCAAGGTTGCAGAGTTGGCGCTTGGCTACCAAGGCAGCACAGGGGCGCTCATCAATATGGGTGCTTTGGATATGGGCATCCCGGAGGAGGACTTGCCCGACATCGTGAGCCGCTGGCGTGAGGCAAACAAGCGCATCCGTGACCTCTGGTATGCAATGGACAACGCCGCCGTCCAGGTTATCACACAGGGCGGCTCCATAGGCATCAACGGCTTAATTATCACCCGTGAATTTGATTATAACCAGGGCACCGACTGCATGACCATCACACTGCCGTCCGGGCGCAAACTCTACTATGTAAGCCCCGGCATTGGTGAAAACCAATGGGGCAACCCGTCCATCTCCTACATGGGCATGGACCAGAAAACCAAACGGTGGAAACGCATTGAAACCTACGGCGGCAAGCTGGTGGAGAACTGCGTGCAGGCCATCGCCCGTGACTGCCTTGCCGACACCATAGAACGGCTTGAGGCGGCGCACCTGCCCGTTGTGTTCCATGTGCACGATGAGGTCATTATTGATGTGACCCCGTGGGCGGATGAGGACACCATGCTTGAGTATGTGTGCTCCATTATGCGCCAGCCTATCCCTTGGGCGCCCGGACTGCCGCTAAACGCAGACGGTTGGGTGGGGCAATTCTTTAGAAAGGACTGATTGACCTTGCAATACATGGGCGGCAAAAGCCGGATTGCCCGGTCAATCGCAGAGATTATCAATGAGATACCAAGGCGGAAAATCAAGAATTGCCAAACCCATTGCTCAGATAATCATGCAGGTTGCGGGGGGGGGGAGGGGATTGCTTTGTCAGCTTATTTTGCGGCAGTTGTGCCGTGGAAAGCAAGGTGCAAGGTTTTTCCCGCAAAATCCTCAATGACCGGCACGAATACCTCATTGCAATGCTCCAAGGCGTTCAACAAGGCTATAACCTGCCGGAGCACATCACTCTGGAGCAGTACCGATACATACGGGAAAACAAGGATGCAGACCCCGTTCTTGCCGGTTTTGTAGGCTTTGGGTGCAGCTTTGGAGGCAAATGGTTTGGCGGATACGCAAGGAATAAAACCGGCACCAATTACGCCGAACAGAGCAAGCGCTCCCTACTGAAAGATATGGCAACGCTGCAAGATGCCCAATTTGTGTGTGGTGATTACCGCCGCTTGTGCATCCCACCCAATTCTGTGATATACGCTGACCCGCCCTACAACAACACCACGGGCTACACCGGGGACAAGTTTGACACCACAGAGTTTTGGATAGCAATGCGGCTACTTGCCGATTTAGGGCACACGGTTTTTGTCAGTGAGCAGGAGGCGCCGCCGGACATCCAATGTATATGGGAAAAACCCTTTACCCGAACTTTAGACAGAAACAAGGGCAACCAATTTACCGTTACTGAAAAATTATTTTACTTACCACCGAGGAGGTGACCCTAATTGAAATATATCGCATCTTGCTCCTTTGGCAAAGATAGCTTGGCTACTCAACCAGGCGGGTCAACATTCTGCATCCAGGGAAACGGCATTGACAGAGCCGACACCGCAGGATGCAACGGCAAAGGATGGACAGAGGGCGTAAGCTACACCCTCAACACCATTGACTGCCCTGCCGTTTACAGTGAGCCGCTGGACGATGTGGCAAGCACCTTGCGTGCCGGAGCCGGTATGCCAAAGCATGATGCGGATATTAGAGGACGGCTTGCAATCGTCTACAACGGCGAAACCGTCACCAGTAAGACCAACGCAAGCAATCCGCAGGTTGGTGACCCATGCCACACCCTTGGTGCAACGGGTGCAGGGCGTGCGGTGGTTATTGAAAACCACCCGCAGGACAGCCGTGTGAAAATCAGCGAGGACGGCGTTGTGCAGACCCTAAGCGGTCAAATGGGTACCGGGGGGGGGAATGTTCCTCTGATATTAGAAAACAAGTAGCTGATGTTTACGCCGCCACTTGCGGCTCCTTCATGTCAATCGGCTGCGATGTATGCCCTACCCTTATGGCAAGGGACTATAAGCAGTCACACATAGTGTGCTACAAGGATGGAGGCACAGAGAATGATTATGTATGAAAATTATCAATACGGAAACTACCGCCGAGGCTGCGGAACTCTGAAAGCCTCCGGCGGCGATTATGGCGGAGGGAGTGAAAATTTGATATGTACCAATACTGGAACGGTGGGCAGGTCATCGACACTCTCACCGCACGAAATGCGGTGGGGGGGGGACAACGGATGCCGGATAAGCAGAACTTTAACAGCGTGATTGACACCGAACGGCTGACCGTCCGCCGCCTCACCCCATTGGAATGTGAACGCCTGCAAGGCTTTCCGGACGGTTGGACGGATATAGGCGCATGGGTAGGAGAAAACGGCAAGAGCCACGCTGAGAGCACCGACAGCGCACGCTACAAGGCGCTTGGCAACAGCATTGCCCTCCCACCCTGGGCGTATGTCTTGACCCGTCTGAGCCTTTGTGTAGGCTGCGGACATCCCACAATGGCAAGCCTCTTTGACGGCATTGGAGGCTTTCCGCTGATATGGGAATGGCTCAACGGAAAAGGCTCTTGCCTCTGGGCAAGCGAAATTGAGGACTTTCCTATTGCCGTGACAAAATACCATTTTCCGGAGGAGGGAGAAAACAATGAGCATTGAAAAGGACTATGACATCTACATTGCCGTGTGTGACATCTGCGGTGATGACATCGGACCGTTTGAGGACTTCTATGATGCGGTGGATGCTAAAAGAGCCGCCGGTTGGCGTTCACGCAAAGACGCGCATGGGGAATGGCTTGACATCTGCCCCGCTTGTCAGCACCCGTCCGCCGCATCTGATTTTGGAGGTGTCGTATGAAAAGAGCAGAGATATTGGATGCCGCAAAGGCTTGTGTCTGCGGTGAGCGTGAGCAGGACTACGGAACGCCGGAGGACAGCTTTGGCCTCATTGGGCAGCTTTGGACAGTCTACATGGGCACCCTGTTCACCGCCAAAGATGTTGCCATGATGCTAGCACTGCTGAAAGTGGCGCGCATCCACAACGGTGACAAAATGGACAGCTTTATTGACCTTGCGGGCTATGCCGCTTGTGCAGGCGAGATTGCCAGAAAGGAGGCTCCGTGATGGCTGAAAACAGAAACCCGTTTCTCAATCAAAGCGGATGCCCCGACCCTACCGCATACCACGCTTTGAAACCCATGATGCAGGAGGATGCAGCACTGGAGGGCAAGGTCAATTTTCTCATAAAAGTGCTTAAATTTATCATTGCAGAAAGCGGTTTTGAACTGCTTGCGCGCATTGAACTCAAGGACAAAAAGACAGGGAGGTGCTTTAGATGAAAGCCATAGCCATTGATTTTGACGGGTGCATTTGCACAAATGCTTTTCCGAACATCGGAGCACCCAACCGGAGCGTTATCAACAAAGCCATTGCAGAGCAAGCCGCCGGCGCCGGTCTGATTTTGTGGACCTGCCGGGAGGGTGAACTGCTCCAGCAGGCGTTGGATGCCTGCGCTACATGGGGACTACACTTTGATGCGGTCAATGAAAGCCTCCCCTCCTGGATTGCCGCCTTTGGCACCCGTCCCAGAAAGATTGGAGCATCCGAGTATTGGGATGACCGTGCCGTGGTTGTCCGTGACGGTGAGGTGCAGCGATGAAAAACCGTGACATCTATACCGCCGCCGTCAAGAAATGCGGCAAAGAGCACCAGCTTGTCCTCTGCATGGAGGAGATGGCTGAACTCACAAAAGAGCTTTCCAAGAACATGAGAGGCTTTAAGAACATAACCAATATTTCAGAGGAAATGGCTGATGTGGAAATCATGCTTGAGCAGCTCCGTGTCATTTACGGCAACCGTTCAGAAGTTGACACTATAAAAGCTGAGAAACTCCTCCGCCTATCGGAACGGTTGGAGGTTTTATGTAGATAGAGAGGTGAGCCAAGATGCAATATGACCGCAAAATAACAATATCAGCCGGTAGCAACCGGCGTGCAATGTCCTGGCTGCCTCAGACCATGCTCATATCAGAGTTGTGGGCAAGGCTCCAGACACCTGCCAGAGGCACAGAACCGTTGGCAGAATACTTGAACATGAAAAAGGCCCAGCAAGATGACCTCAAAGATGTGGGCGGCTTTATGGCAGGCACGCTGTCCGGCCCACGCCGCAAGGCAGGCAATGTGACCGGGCGTGATGTCATAACTCTGGACCTTGACAATATCCCCTCCGGGGGCACGGATGATGTGCTGCGGCGTGTGGAGGCTTTGGGATGCGGCTATTGCATCTACAGTACCCGTAAACACAGCCCTGCGGCACCACGCCTGCGTATTCTCATCCCGCTTGACCGCACGGTATCTGCGGATGAATATGAGCCGCTGTCACGCAAAATGGCCGAGTACATAGGCTTGGAACTTTGTGACCCTACCACCTTTGAGGTGTCACGCCTTATGTATTGGCCCTCCTGCTGCTCTGACAGCCAATATATCTACTTATGGCAGGACAAGCCGCTCCTCTCCGCCAACGGGCTTTTGGCACAGTATGAGGACTGGCGTGACTGCACCACCTGGCCGCAAGTCCCCGGTGCCCTATCCCTGCCCAAGTTGGCAGTCAAGCAGGGTGACCCGGAGAGCAAGACCGGCGTTGTTGGTGCGTTCTGCCGCACCTATGACATTTACCGCGCTATGGATGAACTCATCCCCGGCATGTATGAGCCGGTGGAGAGTATGCCGGGGCGTTATACCTATCTGGGCGGCTCCACCACCGGCGGTGCCGTGGTGTATGACAGCGGCAAGTTTTTATACAGTCACCACGCAACCGACCCCTGCGGCGGCAGACTGGTCAACGCCTTTGACCTTGTACGCCTCCACCGCTTTGGGGACAAGGACGATGATGCCCAGGCCGGCACTCCCGCCAACCGTCTGCCGTCCTACCGCGCCATGTGTGAGCTTGCGGTGCAGGACAAGGATGTTGCCGCGCTGATGAGCCAGGAACGCTACCAGGAGGCTTTGCAGGACTTTGAGGGCGTGACCGCCTCCAACGATGCAGAGCCCGCAAACTGGATGAGCAAGCTGGCTGTGAACACCCAAACAGGCCTGCCGAAAGCAACCATTGATAATGTGTGGATAATCCTTGAAAATGACCCGCTGCTCAAGGGCAAGTTTGCCTTAAACCAGTTTGCCGGCCGTGGTGAGGTACTCGGTCCCCTGCCGTGGGATGACCGCACGGAGCGCCGCCTGTGGGACGATAACGACAACCAGGGACTTTACTGGTATATGGAGAGATACCACCACATCACCGGCAATGGAAAGATTGACGGCGCCCTCTCCCTCCATTCCACCGCCCATGCTTTCAACGAGATACAAGACTACCTCCGCGCCCTTAAATGGGACGGTGTGCCCCGTCTTGATACCCTTTTCATTGACTACCTGGGTGCACAGGACAGCCCATACACAAGAGCTGTGACCCGCAAGGCGTTCACCGCTGCGGTGACCCGTGCAATGGTACCAGGTGCCAAGTATGACAACATGCTCATCCTTGCCGGACCCCAGGGCATCGGCAAAAGCACACTTTTAGATAAAATGAGCCGTGGCTGGTTTAATGACAGCATCCGCACCTTTGAGGGCAAGGAGGCATCTGAACTCTTGCAAGGCGTGTGGCTTGTGGAAATTGCGGAGTTGGATGCGTTCCGCCGCACGGATGTGGCGCGTATCAAGCAGTTTCTTTCACTACGCACTGACCGTTTCCGTGCCGCATACGGGCGCCATGTCAAAGAACTGCCCCGTTGCTGTGTCTTTTTCGGCACCAGCAACACCTCTGACTTTTTGCAGGACCGTACCGGCAACCGCCGTTTCTGGCCTGTTGACACCGGCATTGAGCCGATAACCAAAAGCGTGTGGGCGGACTTGCCCGGTGAGATTGACCAACTCTGGGCGGAGGCGGTTGTCCGCTGGCAAAGCGGTGAGGCACTTTTCCTTAAAGGTGACCTTGAGGCTGCTGCCAAAGAAAAACAGGAGGAACACCGTGAGGTGAGCGCCCGTGAGGGCATCGTGCTGGATTTTCTCAACAAGCAGGTGCCGGAGGACTGGCAGAACTGGCCCCTTGACCGCCGCAGAATGTTTTGGGGCGGAGCCGTGCAGGGTGACATCAAGCTGGTTGACCGTGACCGTGTGTGTGCCCTGGAGGTATGGTGTGAGGCGCTTGACGGCAAGCAGCGTGACATCCGTTATAGTGATGCTGCGGAAATCAACGGCATCATTGAGGCGTGTGCCGATTGGGAGAAAACACCCGGCTCCGTCCGTTTTGGCTACTGCGGAAAGCAGCGCGGATTTAGGCGGAACATCAAGCGGAACATTGGGCGGAACAACTAAAAAAAGGGGCGGAACATGTTCCGGCAATGTTCCGGGCAATGTTCCGGGCAATGTTCCGCTTGAAACCCTTGAAAATCAAGGCTTTGCCCCTTACCGGAACATTGGAACATTCATTTTCTATATTATATAAAAATAGGGAGATTAGAGGATTTAGAGAAAATATAAACTCCCTAAACCGCCTGTGTGCGTGTATATACGCGCGCGATGTTCCAGATGTTCCACCCCTAAAAGGAGGTGCTTTTTTGAAAGAAAGCTATATTGAAAATTACCTTGTTCGCAAGGTGAAAGAAAACAATGGTTTGTGTTTGAAATTTGTTTCTCCGGGAAACCCCGGCGTGCCGGATAGGATTGTCATAACCCCCGATGGCAGGACAATCTATGTGGAGCTGAAAACGGAGGTGGGCAGGCTTGCCAAAATCCAGAAGTGGCAAAGGAGCGAACTGGAGAAACGGGGCGCGGATGTCCGTGTACTTTTTGGGATGGATGCCGTGAAAGAATTTTTGAGGGAGGTGTTTGACTGATGCAATTTACACCGCACAATTATCAAAGCTACTGCATCCAGCGTGTGGTTGAGGCCCCTGCGGTTGGTTTGTTCCTCCGTCCCGGTCTTGGCAAAACCGTCATCACCCTCTCTGCTATCAACATTCTCAAGTATTTCCGCTGGCAGGTGCAAAAGGTGCTTGTGGTGGCCCCTAAAAAAGTGGCTGAGGCAACCTGGAGCAAGGAGGCGGCTAAGTGGGACCATCTAAAGCATATCCGCACCGCCACGGTGCTTGGCTCATCCGCAAAACGCATCAAGGCGCTCAACACGCCTGCGGATGTGTATGTTATCAACCGGGAAAATGTGGAGTGGCTTGTGGACTACTACAAGCAGGATTGGCCCTTTGACATGGTGGTGCTTGATGAGAGCACCAGCTTTAAGAACAGCCAGAGCAAACGCTTTAAGGCTATGAAACGGGTACGGCGGTTTATCAAAAAGATGGTGCTGCTGACCGGCACGCCGTCCTCCAAGGGATTGATTGACCTCTGGGCGCAGGTTTATTTGCTGGACGGCGGAGCGCGGCTTGGCGAAACCCTAAGCGCCTACCGTGAGCATTATTTTGACCCCGACCAACGGAGCCGCACGCAGATTTTCAGCTATAAGGCAAAAGACGGTGCGGAAAACGCCGTTTTGACCGCTATATCTGACATCTGCATCTCCATGAAAGCGGAGGACTACCTGCAACTGCCGGACTTTATCCAGCATGAAATCCCCGTGATGTTGGATGCCAAAGCCAAAAAGGCGTATGACCAATTTGAGCGTGACCTTTTGCTTGAGGTGGATGAGGATGTTATCACGGCCGGCACCGCAGGCGTTTTGGTTGGCAAGCTGCTGCAATTCTGCAACGGCGCTGTGTATAGCAATGAGGGGCATGTGGTGCCGGTGCATGATTGCAAGCTGGAGGCGTTCTTGGAACTGCTGGAACAGCTTAACGGAGAGCACTGCCTCACATTCTATGGCTATCAGCATGACCGTGACCGCATCCTTGAGTGCCTGCAAAAGCACCGTAAAGACCTCCGTGTGCGTGTCTACAAGGGCGTGGAGGATGAGGAGGCATGGAACGCCGGAGAGGTTGATGTGCTGCTTGTGCATCCGGCAAGCTGTGCCTACGGTCTTAACCTCCAGCAAGGCGGCAGGCATGTGGTGTGGTACGGGCTCAACTGGTCCTTTGAACTGAATGACCAGGGCAACTGCCGCTTGTACCGACAAGGCTCTCCGTATGAAAAGGTTTTTGTCCATTATCTCATTGTGCAAGGCTGTGAGGATGAGGATGTTATGGCAACGATACAGGACAGAGCAGACACCCATGAGGCTGTCATGCGTGCCCTTAAAGCGAGAATACGAAAGGTTAAGGAGGAAACAGCATGACCGAACAGGAACGATTGAAAACGGACACCGTTTTTGTTGATACCGTCATCCGTGAGTGTGCATTGATGACAATACAAAAAGAGGCGGATGCACAGAGAATTGCAGAGCTTGAGGAACGCCTCAACGCCATGTCACCATCCGTGGCAAATGTGGATGACCACGAAAGCGGCATCTTGCAGCAACGGCTCAACAATGCCATTGCTGACCTGCATTTTGTTATGGCGGGAGGTGACCCTTGCAAGGTGTGCAGTGCCAAGTGCACTTTTGGAGAAAAGAACTGCAGGCCGATGTGGCGCGGAGAGGCAGGTGGTGCTTTATGACCTTGAAAGAACTATCACAGCTTTATTATCTCAACCGTGAGATTGAGATGGACAAGCGCCGCTTGCAGGAATTGGAGGCACAGGCGGTGTCCTGCACGCCCAACCTCACGGGTATGCCGCACGCGCCCGGTGTGTCGGATAAGGTTGGGCGTTACGCTGCGGAAATTGTTGACCTTAGAGGCATCATTGAGGCAAAGCACCAGCAATGCCTTTATGAGCGGAGCCGTTTGGAGAGGTACATATCCGATATTGAGGACAGCTACCTCCGGCAGGTGTTCACCTATCGCTTTATAAATGGCTTGCCGTGGGAGCAGGTTGCCGCCTGCATCGGCGGAAGTAACACCGCAGACGGCGTGCGGATGATGTGCAACAGGTACATCAAAGCAACAAATGATGACACGGAGCAGTAAGTTGTTCGCTTTGTTCGGTGCAACTGTGCTATACTATTACCGTGGGTGTATGCCTCAGATAAGAGCAACGCCTCCTTGGTTGGAACGGCGGCAAAGTGATGGAGAATGTGAAACCGGACCTTTGCCGCCGTTCTCTAATTCCGATTATTTCAAAAGCTGTCCCGGAACACACACGGGCGGCTTTTTATTTTGACATAGGGGTGGTGAGTGTGGCGAAACTAACTGAAAAGCAAAAGCGTTTTGTTGCGGAGTACCTGGTGGACCTTAACGCCACACAGGCTGCTATCCGTGCCGGATATAGTCCCAAAACAGCAAACCGCATTGGGTCACAAAACTTGTCAAAAGTTGATGTTCAGACCGAAATTGAAAAACGGCGTGCGACACTGCGGAACAAGCTGGAAATCACCCAAGAAAAAGTGATTGAGGAACTTGCCGCCGTTGCTTTTGCCAATGGTGCCGATTTTGCCCAGGTCACAAAAACGGGACTTGTCCGCATTATCCCCACGGAGGATATACCGCAGGACAAACGCAAGGCCATTGCCTCAATCAAAGAGGGACAATACGGCACAGAAATCAAGACCCATGACAAGGTGCGTGCTTTAGAGCTTTTAGGCAAGCATCTGGGCGTGTTTGACAGCAACAACGGTGCCGCTGCCGAACAGGAAAACAATATCTTTGAGGTTATTGACCAAAGCACCAGAGAGGAGTTGGACACCAGTGCAATACCAGAAATTGAGCACCCGGCAAAACCTGGCAATGACCTGGTGGAATAGACCCGGCTTTGGGGACTATGAGGGCATCATCTGTGACGGCTCCATCCGTTCCGGCAAGACCGTTGCCATGACGGTTGGCTTTATCATGTGGGCAATGTCTAATTTCAGCGGTCAAAACTTTGCTCTGTGCGGCAAGACCATTGAGAGCCTGCGCCGAAATGTAACCAGCAACCTAACGGCGTGGCTGTGCGGCGTATTCACTTTCAAGGAGCACCGCACAGAAAACAAGATTGTGGTGCGTGCAGGCAACAAGACCAACAGCTTTTATCTGTTTGGCGGTAAAGACGAAAGCTCCCAAGACTTGATACAGGGCATCACACTGGCGGGCATCCTGCTGGATGAGGTTGCCTTGATGCCGGAGAGCTTTGTCAACCAGGCAACCGGCCGCTGCTCCGTGGACGGCTCCAAGCTGTGGTTTAACTGCAACCCCGCCGGTCCGTCCCATTGGTTTTATACCAAGTGGGTGCAGGAGGCAAAAAAGCGGAAACTGCTGCACCTGCACTTTACGATGGATGACAACCTCAGCCTCTCTCCTGCCGTCAAGGCACGATATGAGAGCCTTTACTCCGGCGTGTTCTATGACCGCTTTATCCGCGGTTTGTGGGTGGTTGCCGAGGGACTTATTTACACCATGTTCAACAAGGATTTCCATGTGGTTGAAACGGTGCCAAGGCCCTATGACAAGTATATGCTCTCCTGCGACTATGGCACTGTAAACCCCACCAGCATAGGACTGTGGGGGCGTGCTAACGGCAAGTGGTACCGGATGCGGGAGTATTACTTTGACAGCCGCAAGGAGGGACGGCAGCGCACCGATGAGGAGCACTACACGGAACTGGAAAAGCTGGCAGACGGCTTGCACATTTCCGCTGTCATTGTGGACCCCTCCGCCGCATCGTTTATTGAAGTCATCCGCAGGCATGGGCGTTTTCGTGTAGAAAAAGCCTCCAATGCGGTGATTGACGGCATCCGCAATGTTGCCACACGGCTGCAATGCGGTGATATTTTTATTTGCGATTGCTGCACGGACTGCATCCGTGAGTTTGGGATGTACCGATGGGATGAAAAAGCCTTGATGGATAAACCCATAAAAGAGAATGACCACAGCATGGATGATGTCCGCTATTTTGTGCACAAAGTCTTTGCTCCGGAGTTGTTCAGTTTCAAATAGTGAGGTGAAAACAGCAAAATGGTTGTGTTAAATTTAAGAGATTTTTCTGCCCCTCTTTCCACCAACTTTGGGAGGGGCATGACAGACAAGCGCTTTTTGGAGCTTGAAATCACAGAATGGCTGCACTCCCCGGAGCGCAAAAAGCAGCTTGCCGGAGAGCGTTACTACCACGGTGACCAGGAGGCTGCACACCGCAGGCGTTTGGCGTTAGACGAGGACGGAAAGCCTATTGAACTCAAGCACCTGCCCAATAACCGCCTGGTCAATAACCTATACGCCAAAATGGTTGACCAGAAAACCAACTACTCCTTTGGGCGCCCGTTTTCTTTTGACACGGACAACAAAGAGTATGCGGAGGCGCTTGGCTCCGTTTTGGGGCAGCGTTTCTGCCGCACCCTCCGCAATGTCGGCGAGGGTGCGATTATCGGCGGCAAAAGCTGGCTCTATCCGTACTACAACGGCGGTGAGCTTTGTTTCAAACGCTTTCCCGCTGATGAGGTGCTTGCCTTTTGGGCGGATGCTGACCACACCATCCTTGATGCCGCTGTGCACGCTTATGTGGTGCTGGAGTATGACGAAAGCGAACACATCAAGGAAGTGGTCAAGGTTGAGGTGCTGCATGGCGGAGGCGTGGATTGCTTTATCCGACACTATGACGGCACATTGGAGCCGGATGCAAGCGCCTACTCCGGACCATACACAACGGTGACTGACCCCAAAACGGGCGAGGTCAAAGGCTATAATTGGGAACGCATCCCGCTTGTGTGCTTTAAGAGCTCCCACCATGAAATCCCCCTTTTGTCTAAAGTCAAATGCCTCCAGGATGCTTACAACAACATCCTCAGCAACTTTGCCAATCAGATGGAGGAGGACATCCACACCACCATCCTGGTTATCAAAAACTATGACGGTGAGGACTTGGGCGGTTTTCGCAAAAACCTTGCTGCCTATGGCGCTATCAAGGTACGCTCCTATGAGGGCTCTGACGGCGGCGTGGACACACTGGAAATCAATGTGAACGCCGAAAACTACAAGGTGCTGCTCCAGATGCTCAAGGATGCCATCATTGAGAACGCCAGAGGCTACGATGCCAAAGACGAAAGAATGAACGGCAACCCCAACCAAATGAATATCCAGAGCATGTACTCTGACATTGACCTGGATGCCAACGCCCTTGAAATGGAATTTGCCGCAAGCATGGATGAGCTTTTGTGGTTTGTCAATGCCCATTTTGCCAACACCGGCAAAAAGAGCTTTGACGGCACCAAGGTCAAAATCATCTTTGACCGGGATGTGCTCATCAATGAAACGGAGGTCATCAACAACTGCAAAGCCTCTGTTGGCATCTTGTCCGATGAAACCATTGTCAAGATGCACCCGTGGGTATCTGACCCGGAGCAGGAATTGCAGCGCATCAAGGACGAAAAGGAGGAGGCTATGGCGGACCCCTACCGCGCCGCTTTTGAGCAAAACCGCAACCCTCAGCAACCCGGCACAGTAAAGGACGGTGAGGACGGTGGCCAGACAGAGTAACGCCGCATATTGGGCACAGCGCATGAAAAACATGGAGGAGGCTCTGCTTGACCACTCCTACACCTATGTGGAAAACCTTGACCGCCAATTTGCCAACGCCGTGCAGGAGATTGAAAAAGATATTGCCGTTTGGTATCAACGCTTTGCAGACAACAATGACATTTCCCTTGCTGATGCCAAAAAGCTGCTCACCTCCGGCGAACTCAAAGAGCTGCAATGGACGGTGGACGAGTACATCAAGTTTGGCAAGGAAAACGCCATTGACGGTGCCTGGATAAAACAACTTGAAAACGCAAGCGCCAAGGTACATATCTCCAGACTGGATGCCCTCAAGCTGCAAATCCGACAGCAGGCAGAGGTTTTGCACGCTCAAGTAGAGGCGGCAACGGAAAAAGCCGCCCGTGAGATTTATGAGGCAGGCTACTACCACACCGGCTTTGAGGTGCAAAGAGGCATTGGTCTTGGCTGGTCCCTTGCCGCCATTGATGAAAAGGTCATCTCCAAGGTGCTCTCAAGACCGTGGACGGCTGACGGGCAAACTTTCCGTGACCGCTGCTGGACGAACAAGCAAAGCCTTGTCAACACGGTCAACCAGGAAATCACCCGCATGGTCATCCGGGGCGAGGCTCCGGACCGTGCAATCAGCAACATTTCCAAAAAGTTTGATGTGTCACGGCAGAAAGCCGGCCGGCTGGTGATGACGGAAAGCGCCTATTTCTCAAGCGCCGCCCAAAATGACTGCTATGGGGAATTGGATGTTGAGGAATACAAGATTGTGGAAAGCCTTGACACCCACACCTGCGAATTATGCGGCAGCATGGACGGCAAGGTGTTCAAGCGGTCTGAGTATGCCGTGGGGCTTACTGCTCCCCCGTTCCATCCCTGGTGCCGTGGCTGCACCTGCCCCCACTTTGCCGATATGGACGGCATTGGGGAACGCTATGCAAGGGATGCGGTCACCGGGGAACGCTTTAAGGTGCCCAAAGACATGACCTATGAGCAGTGGCGCGCCAAACAAAATGAACTCTACGGCGCAGGCACGGTTGAAAAGCTCCGTGCCATGAGCTATAATGAAAGTGCCGACAAGGCTCAATTTGAGAACTACAAAAAGCGCCTTGGTTCGGATGCACCGAGGTCTTTCAAGGACTTTCAGAATTTGAAATACAACGATAAAGCCAAGTATGATGAATTGACCGGCTATTATCGTTACAAGGGGGAAAACCCGGACAGCGGAAAAGGCTTTTTCGATGCCGAACAGGTACGGCAGTCACTTGTAAGCACCGGAGCCGTCCGCGCCAAAGGCACGGTTGTTGCCCCTCCGTCCGGTTTTACCATTGGCGAGGGTAACACGCACGCCGTGCAGCGGCTTGCAGAGCGTGGCATCACGCTTGAGGATGCCCAAGGCTTTGTTGACAACGCTGTTTTTGCACTCAAGCAACAAAAAGGTGCGGTGTATGCCTTTTACTCCGCAAATGGCTTTGCTGCCGTTGACACCGATGGACTTTTACGCACAGCGGGCCATTTAGATGAAAAAGGACAAAAACTATTTGATGAGGCGGTGAAACAAATTGAAAAGCGTAAGTAAAAAGATTTATTGCCCACTTATGAAAAGAGAGATTGAGGTGGGATATTGCTGGGAGCTTTGCAATATTGCCTCTGATGACATCCTCCTGGACGGTGATACCGTTACCGATTGGGATGCCGCACAAAAGACTTGTGATGAGTGTGGGCAATTTGAGGAGGACTAAGCAATGGAAAGATTGATTTTGACGCTACCTTGTGAGCGTGGCGAACTGTTTTATATTTCCGCAGGGCGGCGCATCCTGCTTGCGAATTGCACCCCCTGCATTGAAATCTATGAGCGCACCAGTTATGTGTCTGCTATCGGCGGCACAGGCGTTAAGACAATCCACGCCGCACTTGCTTTGTGTGGTGAGCCGGATTTTACAAGACCTGCGGATGTAGATTTTTTGAAAAAAGTGGATGGCTTTGACCTGTCTGCGGATATACAACGCAAGGACGGCGTTTTTGAGCTGTTCCATTTCAGAAATATGCAATTGTATGAAATCAACCACAACAATGAGTGGACTTTTGAACTTAACGAAAGGCAGGAAGTTTTGCGAAAGCTACTCACACTATAACAACCAATTTCATTGATTAGAGCATCGTGCTGAAAACGCACGGTGCTTTTTTCATACACAAAATACCGCTGACCCGGCGGAACAAAGCAGGGTGACCACCACACGGGGACTGGCCCGACAAAAAGGAAAGTGGTGCAGAAAGGAGCCAAAACTATGAAACTGCAATGGATGAAAGACATTTTGGGTGATGCCTACACTGATAAGATGGATGCAAAAGTCAGTGCGGCATTGGGGGAGCGTTTTGTTGCCCGCGCCGACTTCAACGAAAAGACCGGCAAGGTCAAGGAACTGGAAACCCAGGTCACCCAACTCAACGAGGGCATCAAGACCCGTGACAAACAGCTTGAGGACTTGAAAAAGTCTGCCGGTGACAACGAGGAACTCACCAAGCAGATTGAAACCCTCACCCAGCAAAACAAGGATGCCAAAGCCAACTATGACAAGGAGCTTGCCAAGGTCAAGCTGATGGCAGCGGTGGATGCGGAACTCACTGCCGCAGGGTCCAAGAACAACACCGCCGTCAAGGCTGTGCTTGCTGAATTTCTGGAGGGCGCCAAAATTGTGGATGGCAAAGTCACTGCAACGGTTGGTGGGGAAAGCATCACCCTTGCCAATAAGGTTGAGGCTCTGAAAAAGGACGCTGCCACAGATTTCATGTTTGGGACGGCGGCCAAGTATGAGGGATGGAAACCCGGCGATGGAGCAGACGGCGGCAAGCCTGGGAGCAACAAAAAGCTCTCCGAAATGTCCTACTCCGAGTTGGCGGACTATCTTGCAAAAAATCCCGATGCAAAATTGGAGGAATAAGCTATGAGAAACATCACCGCACCACGCACGGTGTCCTTTGAGGAGGCGCTGAGAAATCTGGCAAGCCGTTTGACCGGCGTGCCTGCATCCACTCTGCCCCGCACCCAAGAGGGCGTTGTGCAGTTTATGGCTGAAAACCTGCCGCCTGCCATTGATGTGGACGGTTTGGCGGAGGCTGTCACTGCGGCAGTGATTGCCCGGTTGGGTAAGGATGCCGCAGAAACCACCGAGGATGCCCCAAATTTGACCGCTGACGGCACGAAAACCGCAGAGGCAACCGAGGACATCACCGGTACTCAAAACGGCTCTCAGAAAGCCACAGGAGCCGCAAAGCGTAACAAAACCAAATCTACTGATTAACAGAAAGGATGATAAAAAATGGCTAACACTAAGTTTGATGCAAAGAGCTTTAACCCGGAGGCCTTTAAGTATAAGGCTGACCGCATCCCCCGCACCCGCCTCAACGAAATCCGCAAGAGCCGTGTGCTGGTGGGCAACCCGGACATCCGTGAGGTGTTCGCAAGCCAGAACGGCACCGGCTACGCAAGGATTGCCATGCGCGGCCTGCTTGACGGGGATGCCGTAAACTATGACGGCAAGACCGACATCACCGCAACCAGCACCAAGACCTTTGAGCAGGGCGTGGTTGTCATCGGCCGTGCCAAGGCATGGGTGGAAAAGGACTTTTCCTATGACATTACCGGCGGCGTTGACTTTATGGACAATGTTGCACAGCAGGTTGCTGAATACTGGCAGGATGTTGACCAGGACACTATCCTTGCCATTCTCAAGGGCGTTTTCTCCATGACCGGCGGCAAGAGCGGCGAGTTTGTAAAGGCTCACACTTTTGCGGTGGACGGTCCTATGGAGGCAACCACGCTCAACACGGCAACCGCCCAGGCTTGCGGTGACCGCAAGAAAAAGTTTGCAATGGTGTTTATGCACTCCGTTGTAGCTACCAACCTGGAAAACCTCAACCTGCTCACTGCCCTCAAGTACACTGACAAGGACGGCGTGACCCGTGACCTCACCCTCTACTCCTGGAACGGCAAGCTGGTTGTGGTTGATGACGGTATGCCGGCCGTTGACGGCTATTTCCCTGCCGAGAGCACGACACCCGGCGCTGTCCAGGTAAAGGCATCCGGCGCGTCCACCGGACAGATTAACCAGGCTGATGTTACCCCTTACTTTGGCACGGGCACTCCTGCTGCGGACAGCTATGTTGTTGCCGGTACGCAGTACACCAGCTATGTGCTTGGCGAGGGTTCTATCAGCTTTGAGGACATCGGCGCCAAGGTGCCTTATGAAATGTCCCGTGACCCCAAGACCCACGGCGGACAGGACACTCTCTATACCCGCCAGCGCAAGGTGTTTGCGCCGTTTGGCATTTCCTATGAGAAAAAGTCCCAGGCATCCCTCTCCCCGACCAATGCGGAACTGGAGAACGGCAACAACTGGGCGCTTGTCCATTCCGGCGAGGAAAGCGAGAGCGACCGCTCCTATATTGCCCACAAGGCTATTGCCATGTGCTGCATCAAGTCTAAGGGCTAAGGTGGTACGCCGTGACCGTGTATGAGGCCGTTGTGCTCCGATTGGCTATGTTGGGGTACGAGGTCACCGAGGATGACAAAACCGGCCTTGAATATCTCATCAATAAGTGTGAAAAGGACATCCTGGCAAACATCAATCAAAAGGTGCTGCCGGATGGCCTTTTTTACACGCTTGTGGATATGGTGGCCGGTCACTTTATGTATAACAAAAAAGCCGCCGGTGCTTTGGAGGGCTTTGACTTTGAGGCTCCTGCCAAAAGCATCACGGAGGGTGATATTTCTGTCACCTTTGCCGGTGCAAGCGATGGCGCGCAATCTGCGGAGGCACGCTTTGATGCCCTGCTTGCCTTGCTGATGCACCCGGCAGAGAGCACCCTGGCGGCTTATCGGAGGATGCGATGGTAAGCGCCGCCTATAAAAAGGCGGTGCAGAGTATGTGGAAAGGCAAGGCAACGGTCACCGTGCTGGAGGGCGTTCTTAACCCCGCCAATGGCCGCACGGAGCCAACTGAAAGCGTGACAGTATCAGATGCCCCCTGCCGCATATCTCACACCACCGTAAAGAGCACACAGCCCTCTGAGGAGGCTGCTGCGGTTGCACAGTCCGTGACCCTTTACATTGACCCCTCCGTGGACATTCCGGAGGGGTCCAAGGTCACGGTCACGCAGAACGGTGTCACCCGTGACTATGAACGGAGCGGCACCCCTGCGGTCTACTCCACCCATCAAGAAATCCCCCTTGAACTGTTTAGGGGGTGGGCGTGATGAATTGGGGAAACTGCGACTACAAGCAGCTGCTCAAGCTGAAAGAAAATATTGACCGGCTCCAGTCAATGGACATGCAGAAGTTTTGCCGGGATGCCTCAAAGGAACTGGCGGCACGCCTGCTTTCCCTGGTCATCCCCGCCACACCGGTTGGACAATATCCAAAATCCACCGGCAAAAAGGGCGGCACGCTCCGCCGTGGCTGGACTGCCAAAAGCCAAGCGGAGGCAACAAAGGGCGGCAAGGCGGATGTCAAAGCCTATGCCCAAAGCCTGCCGGTGTTCAAACAGGGCAGCAACTACTACATTGAGGTTATCAACCCCGTGGAGTATGCCAGCTATGTGGAGTTTGGGCACCGCACACCAGGCGGAAAAGGTTGGGTGTCCGGGCAATATTTTCTCACCCTGTCGGAGTATGAGCTTGAAAAGGTTGCCCCAAAAGTGCTTGAGAAAAGGCTGACAGAATTATTGCGGGAGGTGTTCAATGTCTAACATCAATTTCAACAGCATTTATGACGGCGTAACTCTTGCCCTGCACGCCGCATTTCCAAAATGCAAGGTGCACGGCGGAGATGTAAGGCAAGGCTTGAACACCGGGGATTTCAATGTCATCATGCCGGGAGCCGGCCACACCAAAGAGGTGGGACACCGCTACCGCAGAACACCGGAGCTTGATGTCATCTATTACCCGAAAGCACGCCCATGTGCTGCGGAGTGCTGCGATGTGGCACACCAGCTTATGGATGTTTTGGGCAGCATCACAACCCCGGAGGGTGACACCATCCACGCCTCAAGCCTCAAGTGGCAGGTGCAGGACAATGTGCTGCATGTCCTTGTGGAGTATGCTCACTGCGTTTATATTCCGCAAGTGCAGGAGGCTATGGACACTCTGAAAATTGAACAGGAGGGATAAAGCCTATGGCAAAGACCAATACCGGAGCCGTGGGTGCTGCTTATTCCAAAGAGCAGCTTTCACGCTCCCAGAAATACGCCAACAGCAAGGATTTAATCAGCGCCCTGCTGAATGATGGCGAAACCTACACCTTGGAACAGGTGGACAAGCTGATTGCAGACTATAAGAAAGGCAAGGTGAGATAATATGGCTCTTGGAGGAGGCACCTGGTTGACCCAGAATAAGGTTTTGCCGGGTACTTATGTTGTTTTCTCCAGCGTGGCAAAGGCATCCGCAACGCTTTCCGACAGAGGATATGCTGCGGCTCCCTTTAAGCTGAGTTGGGGACCCGAAAGTGAGGTTTTTGCTGTGACCTCCGGGGAATTTCAGAAAAACAGCAAGGCTATTTTTGGCTATGCGTATGACCATCCCAAGATGTTGGCGCTGCGTGAGATTTTCCTGCACGCCACTACGGTCTATTGCTACCGTTTGGGCTCCGGCGCTAATAAGGCAACCAATACCTTTGCGGAGGCGAAATACCCCGGCGTGCGCGGCAACGACATCACCATCAAAATTGCGGCGAATGTGGACAATGAGGACTTGTGGGATGTCAGCACCTATCTTGACGGCACCTGCATTGAAACTCAGACGGTTGCCGATGCAAAGGACCTTGCCGCAAATGACTATGTGGTGTTTAAGAGCTCCGCACAGCTCAGCACCACCGCAGGCACGGCGCTCACTGGCGGCAGCGACATCACCAGCATCACGGGAGAACATCACCAGGCGTTTTTGGACAAGATTGAGGCGTATTCTTTCAACGCCCTCTGCTGCCCTGCCTCTGATGCTACAACGGTCAAACTCTATGCCGCCTATACGGAGCGTGTCCGTGATGAGGTTGGCGCAAAATTCCAGCTTATTGCGTGGCAGCCGTCCACCGTTGACTATGAGGGCGTGATTGGTGTGTGGAACACCGCAAGCCATGCCACCATTTCCGGCGTGGACGAAAATGCCCTCGTGTATTGGGCAACCGGCGCACACGCAGGCGTTGCGGTCAACAAGTCCCTCACCAACTACAAGTATGACGGTGAGCTCACCATTGACACCGAATACACGCAGGCGGAACTTGAGCAGGCCATCAAGGCCGGTAAGTTTATGCTCCACAATGTCAACGGCGCTGTCCGTGTACTTGAGGACATCAACACGCTGCTCACCCTCACCGACACCAAGGGCGAGGTATTCCAGAGCAACCAGACCATCCGGGTGTGTGACCAGATTGCCAATGATGTGGCGGTGCTGTTCAATACCCGCTATGTGGGTACCGTTCCCAACGATGCCTCCGGGCGTGCATCCCTTTGGGGTGATATTGTCAAGCTCATCCAGGAGCTTGAGAAAATTCGCGCCATTGAGAACTTTGACACAGACAGCGTGACCTGTGAACAGGGTGACAAGAAAAAGGCGGTGCTCTGCACCATCAACGGCCTCAACATTGTCAACGCTATGAGCCAGCTCTATATGAGCGTGATTATTCAGTAAGGAGGGATTGACACATGCTAAATAATACGATGAACACGCAGGATGCTGTCAGCGCCAACTTTGCTGAGTGCTTTGTGACACTGAACGGCACCCGCTACTCCATGCTGATGGCAAAGGATTTTGAGGGCAAGGCATCCATCAACACCAAAGAGGTCTACAAGCTGGGCAGTCCCGTGGTTGGGCACAAGGCCCAGACGGTTGCTCTTGCGTTTTCCATGACCATCTACAAGTGCACGGAAATCTTTGACCAGGTGGTGGAGGAGTTTATCAAGACCGGCGTGATGCCTACTTTTGATATTCAGACCTCCAACGAGGACCCCGCCACATCCATTGGCAGGAGCTCCAAGATTTACAACAACTGTGTGCTGGACGGTGATGTGATGCTTTCCATGTTCAATGCGGAGGGTGATTTTGTTGAGCAGTCCATTGAGGGCTACTGTGACGGCTTTACCCGCCCGGAAAAGTACACCAACCCGTCCTATATGTAAGGACTGACAAAAAGGAGGAAATACACCCATGAGTAAAACTTTATCCGCTTTTATGCGCTCCAATGTAGCACCTATCACTAACCATTTCTATGCCGCCTCTCCCCGTTTCAAGGGAGAGGACGGCAAGCCGATGGCTTGGGAAATCTGCTGCATTTCCGCAGACGAATATGCACGCATCCGTGCCGCCTGCATCAAACAGGTGCCTATCCCCGGCAAGAAAAACCAGTACACACAGCAGCTTGACACCTATGCTTTCCAGGCTAAGGTGTGCGCCCGCTGCACGGTGTTCCCCGACCTTAACAACGCCGAACTCCAGAACGATTGGGGCGTTGCAAAGCCGGAGGAACTGCTTGGCAAAATGCTCATCGGCGGTGAGTTTGATGACTACATGACGGAGGTTTTCCAGGTCAACGGCTTTAAGACCGAGGATGAACTGGTTGACGATGCAAAAAACTGATAGAGGACGGTGACCCGGAGGCGAACTATGCACACTACTGTTTGCAGGAGTTTGGCTGGGAGCCGTCCAAATTTTTGAATTTGCCCGTTGCAGAGCGTGCTTTTGTGATTGCCTCCATATCCGTCCGATGTGACAAAGAACGGAAAGAAAAGGCAAAGCTGGAAAGCAAGGCGAAAATGGGCAAAAAGCATTAACACCTTTTTGGCTTTTATACTTGACATTGCTAAGCAAATTAGCCTAAAATGTTAGTATTACCACCAAGGAGGTTTTGTTATGGGAGCAAAAAATATGGTTGTGGCCGGTGACTACTTAGGAAAACCTGTTACCAGCGTTGGCGGTGTAACACAAATCTATGTTGACCGCAAAAACTATGTTCTGTTGGACAAGTTTGGTGTGGACACTTACGATGTCATCACAGAGGAAATAAGCAAAAGTGCCGCCAGCGGTGTTGCAAGAGGTGCTGTTGGCGCCGCTTTACTTGGACCCGTTGGACTATTGGCGGGATTGTCAGCCAAGAACAAAGGCACATACACCATTGCCGTCCGTTTTAAGGACGGTAAAAATAGCTTGATTGAAGTTGATGACAAGGTTTATAAAAACTTTGTCAGAGCAATGTTTTAAGGTCAAGCGCACAGCACCCTCACAGGCAGTGAGGGTGCTGTTTTTATACTTTTGAAAGGAGGTGCCTCTATGGCAACAATACGCTCTCAAATGGTTTTGAATGACCAAATGACAGGCGTGTTAAGGAAAATTACAAATGCCCTCGACTTCACTCTACACAGTTTTGAACAAATGCAGCAAGCATCCGGCAATGCTGTTGACACAAAGGTTTTGAACTCAATGAGGATAGGTTTGGCTGAGTGCAACGGCACAATCCATGAAATTGAGGCAAACTACCGCCGCGCCACCGCACAGGGTGAACAGCTTGCCGAGGTTGTGCAAAAAACGAGTTATGAGGAACGCCGACTAAACCAAGCAATTAGTGCCGGAAATGATGAGATGGACAGTATGCTTGATAAAGCCAAAAACATAGCCACTACCATTGGTGTCGGTATGGGTATCAAGAAACTCATTGCACTGTCTGACCAAATGACCAGCACCAACGCACGGCTTGCCCTGCTTGTTACGGATAACGGCAGCGTGAGCGAATTGGAACAGAAAATTATGGCATCGGCACAACGCTCAAGAGCCGCATACCTTGATACCGCTGCGGCTGTTGCAAGCATGGGAGCAAATGCAGGAAACGCTTTTGACCACGATATGGACCAAGTTATTGCGTTTATGGAACAGGTCAATAAGCAGTTTGTCATCGGCGGTGCGACCGCACAGGGGCAATCTGCCGCCATGCTCCAGTTGACACAGGCAATGGCAGCGGGGGCACTGAGAGGCGAGGAATTGAACTCTATTCTTGAAAATGCTCCCGGCATCGCAAGAGCCATTGAGCAGTACATGGGCATTGCAGAGGGCAGTATCAAGGAATACGCTCAAGAAGGCAAGGTTACGGCTGAGGTAGTCAAAAATGCCCTCTTTTCCGTTGCGGAGGAAACGGATGCAAAATTCGATAATATGTCAAGGACTTGGGGGCAAGTGTGGACGCAATGGGCAAACACAGCTTTGAAAGCATCCCAACCCTTGCTTGCCGTGGTTAATTGGTTGGCCAACAATATTTCTATTATAGGGCCTATTGTGCTTGGCGTGGGTGCTGCGTTTTTAGTGTTCCAGATAGCCGCCCATTGGACACAGATTGCTGCATTTGCTACTGCGGCATACCACACCGTTGTCAACCTCCTAAGTATTGGTTTTGGTGTATTGACGGGAAACACAGCGGCAGCATCCGCTGCGGTGTTCACTTTCAATTCTGCTTTGTTGGCATCCCCTATCACCTGGATAATTATGTGTGTGCTTATTGTGATAGGGTTGATTTATGCCGCTGTTGCAGCGATAAACCATTTCAAGGGCACGAGTGTTTCTGCCACCGGAATTATAGCGGGCGTGTTTGCGGTTTTGGGGGCTCACATTCTTAATAGCACTGTCATTCCTATTCAAAACGGCTTTGCTATGGTTGCAAACTTTTTGGGCAATGTATTTAACAACCCGGTTGCCGCAATCAAAGTGCTCTTTTATGATATGGCTCTCACCGTTATTGGCTATATTTCCAACATGGCTCACGCCATTGAAAATGTCATCAACAAAATTCCCGGGGTAACTGTTGACATCACCAGTGGACTTGACAGCTTTTATGCAGGCTTGGAACAGGCGCAGCAGGCGGTCAAGGATGAGAGTGGTTGGGTTGAATATGTTCAAAAAATGGATTTTATCGACTATGGTGATGCTGCTAAAGCCGGGTACAACTTTGGCGCCGGCGTTGAGGACAAAATTGGCGGCATGTTCAACATGGGTGACGGCAGCGGCTTTGATATGTCCAGCATGATGGGAGATGTCGGCAGTATTGCCGGTGATGCCGGGAGCATTGCTGACAGCTTATCTGTTACGGATGAGGAACTGGAGTATTTGCGTGACATTGCGGAGCGTGATGCAATCAACCGTTTCACCACCGCAGAGGTCAAGATTGACATGACCGGCATGACCAACAAGATTGACGGCAGTGCCGATATTGACGGAATTATCACGGAGCTCACAGACGGCTTTACCGAGGCCCTTGTGACCGCCGCTGAGGGGGTGCATGAATAATGAGTTACACCTGCTACTTGGACGGTGTGGAATGGCCGACACCGGAAAAACTCACGGTTAAGATAAAAGGCCAAAACGAAACCATCACCCTCTTAAACGAGGGTGAAATCAATTTTCTCCGTGTGCCGGGTCTGACAGAGATTGTGGTGCCGTTTACCCTGCCCATGCTTTCTGCCGCCCGGTCACCGGAGTATTACCTTGGCATCCTTGAGAAGTTGAAAACCGACAAGCGCACCACAAGGTTTATCATGGTGCGCCGTTCACCGAACGGGCGGAGCCTCTATGACACCAACATGAAAGTGAGCGTTGAGGACTACAACATTGTGGAGGAGGCCAAAGAGGGGCTTGATGTCAGTGTGGATGTCAACCTCAAGCAGTGGCGTGCCTACGGCACAAAGACATTTACCGTGGAACAGCCGGCTGCAAAAGAGGAAAAAGCAACCGTTTCTGTCAAAAAGGAACGGGATGCCAGCACCGCACCCAAAACCAAGACCTACACCGTAAAGAAAGGTGATACGCTCTGGGCAATCGCATCCAAGTATTATGGCAGCGGTGCTCAGTACACCAAGATTTACAAAGCAAACACGGATAAAATCAGCAATCCCAACCTCATCTATCCTGGGCAGGTGTTTACCATCCCATGAGTTATGAATTGCTGATACAACACGGAGCCAATGCAATGCTCCCTCCCGTGGTGGAGGATGTCACCGTTGAGTGGGAACGCCAGGGGCAACCGGGCAAGATGACCTTTGAGGTGGTCAAGACCGATGGCCTCAGCTTTCAAGAGGGGGACCCGTGCCGTTTTTCCGTGGACGGCACCCCCATCTTTTATGGCTTTGTGTTTGAAAAATCCCGCAAAGGCAGCAATCCGGCTGTTATCCAGGTAACGGCATACGACCAGCTTTATTATCTGAAAAACAAGGACACCTATGTGTATGAGAACAAAACCGCCTGCGACCTTATCAAGATGATTGCAGAGGATTTCAAACTCAATATTGGTGACCTTGAGAGCACCGGTCACACGATTGCAAGCCGTGTGGAGGACAACCAAACCCTTTTTGACATCATCCAGAACGCTTTGGATGCAACGCTCAAAGCCACCGGCAAAATGTTTGTGCTCTATGATGATGTTGGAAAACTGACCCTAAAGAGCATCGGCAACATGAAATTGGGTGTGCTCATTGATGAGGACACCGCCGGTGACTACGACTATACAAGCTCCATTGCATCCCAGACCTATGACAAGGTAAAGCTGACCTATGAGAACAAAGACACCGGCAAGCGTGAGGTCTACATAGCGCAGGACAGCTCACACATCAACCAGTGGGGCGTGCTCCAGTATTATGAGAAGTTGGACAGCAACGGCAACGCCAAAGCAATGGCAGATGCCCTGCTTGACCTCTACAATACCAAAACACGCACCCTGCGGCTCAAGGATGTCCTTGGTGACATCCGTGTGAGGGCCGGTACGCTGCTGGTGGTCATGCTTGGACTTGGTGACATCAATGTGTCCAACTACCTCATGGTGGAACAGTGCAAGCACACTTTCAAGGACGGGATGCACCTCATGGAACTCAAAATGCGAGGTGGTACATTTGTCACTTGATATTAACCAGCTTGTCAAAGCTGTCAAGCAGGCGGCTGTGGATGCCGTGCAGGCATCCGGCCCTATGAGCGTATGCTTTGGCACGGTCACCTCCGCCTCTCCGCTTAAAATCCAGGTTGACCAGAAAAAGACCTTGACGGAGGCACAACTGATGCTCACCAACAATGTCCGTGATTTCACAGTTGAGATGACAGTTGACCACCAGACGGAGAACACAAGCGGAGGCTCTGGGGATGCCTCTTTTGCATCCCACAATCACGCATACAAGGGGCGCAAGTCCTACCGTGTGCATCTTGCCCTCAAGGCAGGAGAAAAAGTCATTTTGCTCCGCTGTGACGGTGGGCAAAAATTCTTAGTCTTAGACAGATGGGAGGCACCGTGATGGCAACATTACCGACAACCGGGGATGACCTTGACCTCATTGGTTTTGCGGTTGAAAGTCAACCCGGATATACCCATAAGCTGGACATTGACCGTGGGCGCGTGGGAGGCATGACGGATGAGCAGGATGCGGTTTTGCAAGCGGTTTATCTCATCTTGAATGTGGAGCGTTATGCGTTCCCCATCTACTCCCGTGACTACGGCTCAGAACTGTCCGACCTTATTGGTACGCCGAGGGACTACGCTATGAGCGAAATCAAGCGCCGCATCACCGAGGCTCTGACCCAGGATGACCGCATTACAGGTGTGGATGGCTGGAGTTTTGAAACAAGCGGGCGCGGCGTGCGTGCCAAATTTACGGTCAACACCATCTATGGTGACTTGACTGCAGAAAAGGAGGTTGAAATCTAACGATGTTTGAAAGCAAAACCTATGAGGCGCTTGTCAAGAGCGCCCTGTCAAGAGTTTCCTCCGCCCTTGACAAGCGTGAGGGCTCTATGGTGATGAATGGCGTGGCACCGTCTATGGCAGAGCTTGCCCAACTCTATATTGGACTTGATTTTGTTTTCAGTGCCACATACATTGCCACAGCGCCCCGTGAATATCTGATAAAGAGAGCCGCTGACCGCAACATGGAGCCATACCCGGCGAGTGCTGCGGTTTTTCGTGCGGAATTTAACATTGAGGTGCCGGTTGGCACCCGTTTCTCCTGTGAGGGTCTAAACTTTGTTGTGACAGAACGGATGGACACCACCGCCGACACGGACACCGGCCTCAGCCATAAGGTGACCTGTGAAACGGCCGGCGCCACCGCCAATGATTATGCAGGCTCCCTCATCCCTATTGAATATGTGGACGGCTTGACCCATGCGGAACTGGTTGAGCTGCTTATCCCCGGTGACGATGAGGAGGAAACGGAAACTTTCCGCCAGCGTGTGCTTGACAGTTTCCAATCCCAGGCGTTTGGCGGCAACCAGGCGGACTATACCGAAAAGGTGCGTGCCCTGGAGGGTGTCAGCGCTGTCAAGGTGCACCCCGTCTGGAATGGGGGTATAAACCCCTCCAACCTTATCCCAAACGCCGCTGTGACAGCATGGTACACGGGAATAATCAGCACTTTGGGCGCGGATGCTGCGGCTTGGCTCACGGCGGTCTATACGGCGGCAAGCCAAAAGCAGTTGACCGTTGGCGGCTCTGTCAAGCTGGTCATTATGGCATCCAATAACACAGCACCGTCCAGCACCCTGCTCAATGAGGTGCAGACCACCGTTGACCCAACCCAAAACGCCGGGGAGGGACTTGGACTTGCCCCCATCGGTCATGTGGTGAATGTGGTGGGTGTAACGCCGGAAACGGTCAACATCACTCTCAACTTGACCTATGCCTCCGGTTGGAATTGGGCGGCAGTAAAAAGCTATGTGGAAACCGTGGTTGATGACTACTTTGAGGAACTTGCCAAAGCATGGGAAACCTCAGAGCATCTGACCGTCCGCATATCGCAGATTGAAAGCCGCATCCTCTCCGAGTGCTCCACCATGATAACCGACATTGGCGGCACAAAAATCAACGGCAAGGAGGAAAACCTTGTGCTGGATGCTGACAGCATCCCCGTGAGAGGGGTGGTTGTGGATGGATAGAAAACTCCTTGACTATTTGCCCCCGGTGCTCCGTGAGGTCATGGAGTTTCAAGCCATCAATGAGGCGAATGAGCCGGAAATCTCCCTTGCGTGGGATGCCCTCAGCCTTGTTATGGCAAACCAGTTTTTGGACACGGCGGACAGCACGGGACTTTCCATGTGGGAGCGTGAGCTTAAAATCTATCCCAAAGACACAGACACGCTGGAAACCCGCAGGGCACGCATCAAGGCAATGTGGAACTTGGAGCTGCCGTATACGCTGCCGTGGCTAAAGAACTGGCTCACAAGCATCTGCGGACCCACAGGACATGAGGAAACCGTGGCGGACTACACCATCAACATCCAGCTTGACTATAACGCTCTGCCGGATGCGGACAGCTTGGCACAGGAAATCCTAAACATGCTGCTTGCCGTCCGTCCAAGCAATATGCGGGTGCTTATGACCGCCTTTTTGCAATCCTACGGCACACTTGCCCACGGCGCCTGCAATGAGGTGTCCAACTATATGGAGATATGGCCCCACATAATCAATAACATTGAAAGCAACGGCTCCGCCGCAATGGTGGGTGCGCTGGAATACCACGCAACCGTTGAAATTTATCCGAAAGAACAGGAGGTATAAACAATGTCTAACACCTATGGCACCATCATCACCACGGAGGGTGCGGCTATCATTGCGGATTGCATTGTCAACGGTGGCCAGCTTGTTATTTCAGAGGCGGCAGCCGGTGACGGCAACGGTGCGTATTATCAGCCGACCGTCAACCAGGAGCATCTTGTCCATGAATGTTGGCGCGGCGAAATTGCCGCCGCAGAACTCAACCCCTCCACCCCCAACATGCTTGATGTGAAAATCGTCATTGACGATGAGGTGGGCGGCTTTACCATCCGTGAAATGGGCCTTTTCAGCGCGGACGGCACCTTGATTGCCGTTTGCAACACACCGGACACAGAAAAGGTTGCCATTTCCGGCGGCGTGTCCGGCAAGCTCACAATGGTCATGCACATCATTGTGGCGGATATATCCGTGGTGGAGTTTACCATCAACCCATCCCTTGATACCGTCAGCCAGGAGGACCTTGATGAGGCTATTGCGCTGCATAACGCCAACAGCTCCAGCCACGCAGACATCCGCCTGCTTGCGCTTAACTCCATGCAGGAGGGGGATGCTTACACCAAAGAGGAAAGTGACACGCTCCTTGCATCCGGTGTCAGCACGCACAATGCAAACACGGAGGCGCACCCCTCTATTTTGTCCGGCATATCCGCCCTTGACAGCCGCCTCACAACACTTGAGTTGAAATACGGCACGAATGTCACAGGCAACTCTTTCAGTGTCAGCTTTGCAAACCTCACAGGTCTGGTGGTGACGGGCGTGTGGAACAAAAGCTATGCAAGGATTGAGTTTTAATGCCCAATTATGACATTATCCCGTTGGCGGTTGACCTCTTGGACTACACCATCCAAAGGGTGAAAACCAAAGAGCCGGAATACAGAAAAATCAAGGCTCTTGTACAGGAAAACGGGCAGCTTGCGGAAAGAGAGCTGTTTGAGAAAATCCGTGATGATGGAAAACCGCGCTTTCCGAAAAGCCAGACATTTCACCTGTGCGCCCGTCTTGAGGAGTGTGCAATCACCATTTTGGAAAAATGTATCTCCGCAGACGGCAGATATTTTGAAACGGATTTTGAGGACAGGCTCAAAGACCTTGATGCCGTGCTGGTTGCCTGTGACACCATGCTCCAGCACATCAACCTCAGTTTCAAGAAAAAGTACATCACGGGTGACCAATGCCATTATTGGGCGGAGCTTGTCCGCCCGGTACGGCAAAAAGCCTTTAGTTGGCGCCGCAATGACGGAAACCGTGCGGCGGCTCTGCGTGAGGCAAAGCGTGCCCAGGAACTTGCTAAAATGAGCCAGATGGCACAGCAGATTGCTGAGGCTATGGTGAAACATTCATAAACGGATATACCGGCCATGAGCCGTTATATTGGGGTGTGACCTGTTTATATTTTTCCTCCCCGAACACGAACAACACCAACAACGCCTACTACTTGAACACCAATGGCAATGTCAACAACAACAACTGCAACAATACCAACGGGTCCCGTCCCGCTCTGATGGTAAGGCCCGACCGAGTAGGCCCAAAGCCGAAAGCAGCGCCGTCCATCACATCAAAGGAGGTCACATCCCGTCTTGGAGCATCCAAGACAAACACATTGCGCTGATGCGGGGCATCCGGCAAAACCGGGTGCTCCGCTGCTGGTCCTGTCTGCTCCGGCACCAGAACGGCGCACAATGAGAGGACGGCCAGCCAAAGCACAGACAGGAGGCCGCCCATTTTGGAAAGCAAATTTACCGATATATGCACCTTTGAGGTACTATACAAAGCATATCTTGCGGCGCGCCGGGGCAAACGCTCCAGAGCCGCAACCGCACACTATGAGGTGCATCTTTTGGAAAACATCGTCAACCTTGTGTATATCTTGACCACCAAGACATACCGCCCCGGTGTTTTCCGTGTATTCTATGTTTATGAGCCAAAGAAAAGGCTTGTGCAGGCTCCGGCTTTTGTGGACAAGGTTGTGCAGCACGCTGTGGTGGATAACATCCTCTATGAGCGTATCACCAACAGCTTTATCTTGGACAACTACGCCTCACAGAAAAACAAGGGACTGCACTTTGGCTTGGATAGGCTCAAAGGATTTTTAACCGATTACTGGAACAAAAACCACACCGCAGACGGTTGGGTGCTCAAATGCGATGTGCGGCATTTCTTTGCCAGCATCGACCATGACAGGCTCAAGGAAAAGCTCAAAAAGCTGGACCTTGAGCCTGCGCTTTATGACCTTTTGTGTGTCTATGTTGACTGCTCAGACGGTCTGCCGCTTAGTTATCAGACAAGCCAACTGTTTGCCTTGTACTATCTGGATGAGTTTGACCACTTTGTAAAAGAAAAGCTCCATATCCGCTACTATGGCAGATACATGGATGACTTTTTCCTCATCCACCCGGACAAAGAATATTTGCAGTATTGCCTCACGGAAATACAGGCATTTATGGCATCTCTTGGTCTGGAACTCAATGAGAAAACACAGATTTTCCCGCTTAGACATGGGATGGACTTTCTTGGTTTTCACACCTACCTCACGGACAGCGGCAAGGTCATCCGCAAGCTGCGGCACAGCAGCGTGAAAAAGATGCGCGCCAAACTCCGCAGGTGGGAAAAGGAATACCCCACTGGTCTTGTGACCCGTGAGGAAATCCTGCAATCCTGGCAGGCGTGGGATGCTCACGCCGCACACGGCAACACTTGGACCCTACGCCAACAGGTGAGGGACCGTGTTCAAAATATCTTAAAGGAGGAAATCTAAATGGCAACAACTACCCTTGGCAACAAAAGTGTCGGCAGCATTGTCAAGCTGAAAGAAAATGGCGTGCTGGTGGACTTTTATGTTGCCAAACATGACTATGAGAACGGGCTCAACGGCTCCGGGCGCACTCTGGTTGTCCGCAAGGACTGTTATGACACCAGGCAGTGGCACACCTCAAATGTGAACGCCTACGCTACAAGCGCCATTGACACCTGGCTCAACAGCACCTACAAAAACCTGCTTGATGCGGACATCCGTGGTGTCATCGGCACTACCAAAATCAAGTACACCCCCGGCAACGGCAACACCACCGTTGGCACACTGGAGCGTGCTATTTTCCTGTTGTCCGTCACCGAACTTGGCAGAAGCGCAAGCTATGCGAATACGGAGGGCACCGCACTCTCCATTGCAAGCTCTCTGCAAATCGCCTACTTGAATGGCTCCGCCGTTGTTCAGTGGACCCGCTCCCCGTACACGAACGACACCAGCCACGCCTACTGCTTGAACACCAATGGCATTGTCAACAACGGCCGCTGCAGCGGTACCTACGGGTCCCGTCCCGCTTTCACTCTCCCCTCCACCCTCTCTGTCAGCGATGACGGCTCTGTGTCCGTCAACACTGCGCCCACGATTTCCGGCAGCTATGCGACCGGCACAAATCTGGGCACTAAGACCGCAGGCTTTAATCTCACCTATACGGTTGCGGATGCAGACGGGGACACAGTGACGGTCAAGGAGTATCTGGACAATGTTCTCCAGCGCACCTATACGGCAACGCTTGGGGCAACCAACACTTTCCAGTGCGTGACCGCTGCAAATTTCCAGACGGTGCTCAACGGTGCCCACACCCTCAAGGTGGTTGCCAATGACGGAAAAGCGGACAGCGCCGCCTACACCATCACTTTCACCAAAAAGGTGACCAAGGCAGCCATCACTCTGGCAAGCGCCCTGCCTGCGGATGACATCATCCAGGTTATGGTTATGACCCTCACAAGCTCCATCCCAGCTGATGCAGACCTGGAGGTGCTTGTCACCAACAACGCCAATGACAGCAGCCCCGTGTGGGAGGATGCCACGGCGGACATTAAGAACGGTGTCAACCATGTATTTACCAATAAAACCGCCGCCAACGGCTTTGCTTTCAACTTCAAACTCACGGTTGAGCGTGGGGCAAGCGATACCGGCGGCTATATTTCTAACATTGGAGGTGCTTTTGAATAATGGCTGTTTACTATGACAACACAAGCCTCAAGGCAAAGCATGAGCGCAAAAAGTCCTTGGAGGACTTGACCAAAGAAAACAAAGAGCTCAAGACCCGGCTCCAGGCTACGGAGGATGACTTGACCAACACCCAGGTTGCCCTCACGGAGGTCTATGAGCTACTGGCAGGAGGTGGAGAGAATGGCTAAGGTATATGCCGCCCTCATCCGCAAGGGCCTAAAAACCCTGGAGGATGTCCCCGCCAACCTGCGTGACGCTGTTGCCAAGCTGTTGGAGGAGGACACCCATGTGTAAGCTCCGCTTGCAGCTTGCTTTATTTCTGCTGAGAAAGGAGGTGCGAGATATGGCTATTGTGTATGCAACCCTTATCATCAAGGGCCGCAAGACCATTGACCAGGTGCCTGCTCTACTGCGTAAGCAGGTGGAGGAAATCCTGGCAGACTTGGAGGTTGAGGTCTAACTCCCCAGCCAGCAGGAGAGGCGCATCCATGCGGTGCGCCTCTCTTATTTTGAACGACAGGAGGACAAAAAAGATGCTGGAAACACTGAGGAGTTATTGGTCTATCATCTCCACCATCATCACTGTGGTAGCCGTCCCCGCCATCGGCTACCTCTACAAAAAATATAAACAGGCGGATGCAAGACAGAAAGCGGTGGAGTTGGGTGTCCAGGCGCTCCTCCGTGACCGCATCGTACAATCCTATTATCACTATGAGGAGCGCGGATGGATAACCCTGCACGGACTTGAGAATGTCAACGCCATGTATAAAGAGTACCACGCTTTGGGCGGCAATGGGACCGTCACAACACTGGTCAACTCCATCCGTGAGCTTGAGGTACGGGACGATAAACGCCCCGCCTCTCAAGCGTGAGCCGGAAAGGAGGGAGCATGGAATTTTCAAAGAAAATGCTGGTGCTGCACTCCTTTGTGACCGTTTCCTTGATAATTGCCACGGTGGTCATCAATATTGCTACTGAGCACGATGTCACCGCCCTTGCCGCCCTTGCCGGTACATCCTTTGTGGTTGACGGCACCTGGGGCGGTTTTTATCTGTGGAAATCCAAGAATGAAAACCGGGCGAAATATGCCCAAAAATTTGTACGGCTGTTTGCCAAGGAGTACGGCGTGGAAAACGCCATCCGCTTGGCAGAAATTGTGCTGAAAGACTGAAAAGGAGGTTTATGGCATTGAGTAACAGCAAACTGGTGGACTACACCAAAATTTCCCCAAACAAGACAAGTCCCAGAAACCATAAGATTGACACCATCACCATCCATTGCGTGGTAGGTCAATGCAGCGTGGAAACCCTGGGCAATGTGTTTGCCCCTACATCCAGACAGGCAAGCTCCAACTATGGCATTGGCTATGATGGCCGCATCGGCATGTATGTGGAGGAAAAAGACCGCTCCTGGTGTTCGTCCTCCGCAAGCAATGACAACCGGGCAATCACCATTGAGGTTGCCAGTGACACCAAGCATCCCTACAAGGTGAGAGATGCCGCCTATAAGGCTTTGATTGACCTGTGCACAGACATCTGCAAGCGCAACGGCATCAAAGAGCTCAAGTGGAAAGCGGACAAGTCCCTCATCGGCAAGGTGGAGCAGCAAAACATGACGGTGCACCGCTGGTTTGCCAACAAAGCCTGCCCCGGTGATTATCTCTATAACCTGCACGGTCAGATTGCCGCTGAGGTCAACGCAAGGCTTGGGGTAGTATCTGATACCACCCCAGACACAAACGCCGCCCTGGAGTACGCTGTGGGCGATGTGGTGACCTTTAAGGGCGCCAAGCACTATGCAAGCTCCAACGGCACGAACGGAAAGACCTGCAAACCCGGTGAGGCAAGGGTGACCTCCGTGGCGAAAAACGGAAAGCACCAGTACCACCTCATCAAGACCACCGGCAGCGCCTCCACCGTTTACGGTTGGGTGGATGCCGCAGACATCACCAAAGCAAGCGCTGCCATTGCCAAGGGCAGCAAGGTCAAGGTCAACAAGGGTGCTAAGACCTACACGGGCGGCTCCCTTGCATCGTTTGTTTACAGTACGGTTTACACCGTCATGCAAATTGACGGTGACCGTGTGGTTATCGGCAAAGACGGCGTTGTGACCGCTGCCGTCAACATCAAAAACCTCACCCTTGTGGGGTAAAAATAAGAGGAGGATTTCACTATGGAAAACATCTTTGACTGGTCCGTTATTCTCAGCCTTGTGGGTGTTTTGGTGGTCATCACCAACATCATTGTGCAGGTGCTCAAAAAACTCACCTGGGACAAGCTGCCCACAAACATCCTTGCTACACTTGTGGCAATCGTTTTGACCCTTGGAGCGTTCTTTGCCTACTGCCAGATTAAAAGCATCACCGTGGTTTGGTACATGGTTGCCGCTGCGGTTGTGCTTGGCTTTATGGTTGCCTACGCCGCCATGTTCGGCTTTGACAAGCTCAAAGAGGCTATTGCACAGTTGGATAAAAACAAAAAGGAATAAGACAGCGAAAAGCCGGAGAGGGTCACACCTCTCCGGCTTTTTTGTGTTCTATGACATAAGCGCCTGCACGCCCTTTATAATTTTGTTGTAGTCATCCTCAACGGTCATAAAATCATTTTCATATTTTTGCAGCTCATCAATGAACGCCTCTAACCGTCTGTTTTGCCCCGCCTGCGTTTTTAGGCGCATAGCCTCTGTTGTTTCCTTGGTGTAGATGCGCCCTAAAAAGTCTGTCTTGAGGGCATCTGTTGCCGAAAGCACACTCTCTGCCGCCTTGAGCATCTGCCCGTCCACTTTGCAACCGGCTTTTTTGGCTTGCAGCAGGGTCAACGCCTTGCGTTCTGCCAACTGCAACCGGCTGAAAAATGTTTCATAAGCAAAGGTTTGTTGGCAAAGCTGGAAACTCTCACGCATAATGCGTGCATCGTTTTCCGCCTGCATCGTGGAGTAGTATTTCCGCATATCACGGAGAATGTCCTCCGGTACATCCGACTGTGTGAGCTCCGTCTTTACGGACACCAACGGCGTTGTGCTCTGCGATGCTTGCCACACCTCCGGCTCTTTTCGTTTTCTCTTTTTCAAAAGCAGGACGGCAAGGACTACGCAAACAACCGTGAGCAAAATATTCTCCGGCACCGGGTCTTGTACCGACATAATCACCCCGCCTAATGTTGCCACGGCGCACGATACTCCCATAACAATGCGAACAATCCATAAAACCTTTTTCACTGCTCATCACCTCCCGTTTTCTGCTTTTTTCTTTACTTTTACAAGTTTAATTATATCCAACACAGTGCATTTGTCAAGCAGCAGAGCCTATATGATAATGACTTATTTTTTGGGTAAACTATACTTTTCAGTAGGAGGAGGGATGTAGATGACCGCCGATAAAATCAAAGCGTTGCGTGAGGCAAAAGGTTGGACACAGGCAGACCTTGCGCGCAAATTGGGCATCACCAGAAACGGAGTGAACTCTTGGGAGCAGGGACTTTCCACACCGTCACCGGCTTGCCTGGTGGACTTGGCAACGGTGTTTTCCGTGTCTACGGACTATTTGCTTGGCATTGAGCGCTCAGCCACGGTGGATGTGTCCGGCCTAAATGACAAGGATGTTGCCGTGCTGGCAGAACTTGCAGACCGATTAAGAAACCGCAACCATTGAGAAACGGCTCAGATTTTGGGGCCGTTTTTCTTTTTTGCTATTGACAGTATACGACAAAAGTTGTATAATAGGAGCATAACAAAGGAGGTGCTGCTGTATGGCTCATTCAAATTTACAAAACACCCGCTTATCCAGAGAAATGTCACAGTCACAGCTTGCGACTGCCGCCGCTATCAACGGCAGAGTGCTCCAAACCTATGAACAGGGTGGGCGTGACCTTAGCGGTGCAAAGCTGGCTACTCTCTTAAAAATCTGTTTGGCTCTCAACTGCAAACTGGAGGACATCCTCCCGGATGGGGAAACCGCAGAATTGTTAAAGAGATATGCCAAAATGATTGGTTGACACGGAACTTGGCGGGGTGGTTGCACCCCGCTTTTTCTTTTACGAGGAGGACCCCCATGAACTATAAAGGCTTTCATCATCTCACCTGGAATGACAGGCTGACTATTGAAAAAATGCTCAAAGTCCGCACCGCCAAAGCGAAAATTGCGGAGGCACTTGGCGTGTCAGAGCGTACCATTTACTATGAAATCAAAAGGGGCTTGTGCACACAACGGAACACAGATTATACCGTTGAGGAGCGTTATTGTGCGGAGGTTGCGGAGCGTACATATAGGGAGCATTTGAAAGCCAAGGGTCCAGACCTCAAGATTGGAAACAACATAGAACTGTCCAACTTTTTAGAGGAGCAAATCATTGAGCACCACTTTTCTCCCGGTGCTGCGTTGGTGGAGGCAAAAGCCGCCAATAAAGTGGTCAACATCTGTGAAAGCACTCTTTACAACTACATCTACCGTGGGGATGTATTCCTGGAACTTGCTCCGGAGCACCTGCACGAAAAAGGCAGGCGGCACTATACCAAACAATGCCACCAAAAGGCCGCAAGAGCATCAAAAGGTGAAAGCATCGAACACCGCCCGGATGAAATCCTCCAACGCACCACTTTTGGAAATTGGGAGATGGACAGCGTGATGGGAGCACAGGGCACCACAAAGGCGCTGCTTGTCCTTACCGAACGGTTGAGCCGCAACGGCGTCCTCATTCTCCTGCCGGACCACACAAGCAACAGCGTGGTCAAGGCTTTGGACAAGCTGGAGCGCCGATATGGAAAAGACTTTTATGACACATTCAAAAGCATCACCGTGGACAACGGCTGTGAGTTTGCGGACTATGAGGGACTTGAGCGCTCCTGCCGCCGAAAACAGAAACGGACAAAGCTCTATTACTGCCATCCATACTCACCGCATGAGCGTGGCAGCAATGAAAACATGAACAGAATAATTAGGCGGTTTTTCCCCAAGGGCACAAACTTTGATGAGGTGCAGCTCTGTGAGGTGCGTGTGGCTGAGGAATGGATGAACAACTACCCCCGCAAAATCCTGGGGTGGAAAAGTGCCAACCAGGTCATGCAGGAGTGTTTGCAGACCGCATAAAACCGCAAAGCATTGGCACAGGGAGCCGGAAAGCGTGATTGCATCCGGTTGTGTTTCTGCGCCTTTTTTCTTGAAAACCGCATAAAATCAAAGCCTCTGGAGATGTCCAGAGGCTTTGATGATACCACGCTAAAAATTTTTACAACTATTTTTGCAATTTATTCTTGACATTTTGGCGACACTACGCATGCCGGGCAAAATTTTAAACATTCAAATGTTTTCTTAATGAAATTGTACTTCCGATTATACCGAGTACAGCACCGAAAAGAAGTGCAAACGGCAATAATACGGAGAATATATCTATACCGAAACGGAACGCGAAAAGCGATTTTATCATCGGTATATGCTGATATATTACATCTATAAGCTTATTATACAGCGGCCATGCAACAACAATAGGTATACATGCGCCTACAAGACCGATTATTATACCTTCGATAACGAAAGGCCATCGTATGAACCAGTCGGTTGCACCTACGTATTTCATAATGCTTATTTCGGTTCGTCTTGTAAAAACCGAAAGCTTGATTGTGTTTGTAATTATAACGACAGAAATCGCCGCAAGCACAAGTATAAGCACAATGCCGAATATACTTAAGAAATTACTTATTTTAACGAGTATCTGTGTTTCCGATTCCGCATGACGTATGTTTCTTACGCCGGGAATCTGTTCAAGCTTAGAAACAACATCTCCCTGATATGCTATATCATCAAGAGATACTTCAAACGAACTTGAAAGCGGATTGTTTGTTTCGTCGAAGCCTGCAAGTATATCCTCTGCGTCCCATGAGCTTTTAAGCTCGTTCAATGCGTCTTCCGGAGAAATGTATTTAACAGTTTCAACATGGTCGATTGCAGTAATTTCATCATTTATTGCAATAACCTCATCGGAACTTATGTCATTATCAAGGAAAACGGCAATACCGATTGAATCCTCAACCTGCTGGAGCATATAGCTTACGTTTGAAAGTGCACAATACGAAATCGCTATAATGAATATACATGCCGCAACAGTACCTATCGAGGCAATCGACATAAGTCTGTTTTTTATTACGCCTCCGAAGGCTTCTGAAAAAAAGTATTTTATTGATCTAAATTTCATCGCTGTACCCACCTTTTTTATCACGAATTATGTGACCGTTTTCAAGAGTGATAACTCTCTTCTGCATCTGGTCAACTATATCCTTTGCATGAGTAGCGATCAAAACAGTTGTTCCTCGCTTATTAATTTCCTCAAGGAGCGTCATAATATCCCAGGCCGTTGCCGGGTCAAGGTTACCGGTAGGCTCGTCCGCAATAAGTATCGGCGGATTGTTTACAATCGCTCTCGCAAGTGCCGTTCTCTGCTGTTCACCGCCGGAAAGCTCTCTGGGAAATACCTTTGCTTTGTCCCTAAGCCCTACAAGGCTGAGTACCGTCGGCACATTACGTCTAATTGTTTTTGTCGGTGCCTCGATAACCTGCATTGCAAACGCAACATTATCAAAAACCGATTTATTCGGAAGAAGTCTGAAATCCTGGAATACGACTCCGAGATTTCTTCTTAAATAAGGTATCTGATTTCTTTTAAGCTTTCCTGTGTCAACACCGTTTATTACTATACTGCCTTCGGTTGGATCAAGCTCCTTAAGCAGAAGTTTAATCATTGTTGATTTACCGGAACCACTTGAGCCGACAAGGAATACAAATTCGCCCTTGTCTATGTGTATGTTTATATCCTCAACGCCAACTGTTCCGTTGGGATATACCTTTGAAACGTGTTCTATGTCTATCAAAAATAATCGTCCTTTCCCGGCCTTTATTCAAGAGCAGGCTTTTGCGGATACTATTCATTATCCGCAGTTAATCAGTACACCATTTTGTCCATGTACATCATGTATTTGCTTACCATAAGTGTTATCTTGAATATAATGGCGTCATCAAAATTACGCAGGTCAAGACCTGTCATCTTCTGAAGTTTGTCAAGTCTGTACACAAGCGTATTTCTGTGTATGTAAAGCTGTCTTGAGGTTTCAGATACATTCAGATTATTTTCAAAGAATTTATTGACTGTGGCAAGAGTTTCCTCGTCGAAATCGTCCATAGTAAGTCCGTGAAGAACCTCTTTAATGAACATCTTGCAAAGTGAAAGAGGAAGCTGATAAATAAGTCTGCCGATACCGAGCTTTTCATAATTAACGATATATTTGTCGCTTTCAAAAATTTTGCCGACCTCAAGAGCCATCTTAGCTTCTTTATATGAACGTGAAACATCCTTAAGATCACTGACAACAGTACCGATTGAGATATAAACCTTAACATTAAGCTCTGTTGAAAGAGTATCTGTTATCATCTTTGCAATCTTCTCGATTTCGTCCATTGTTTCCTTTTCACGAAGTTCTTTGACGAGAATTATGCTGTGCTCGTCAACCGCTGTAACGAAATCCTTTGTCTTTGCAGGGAAAATACTTCTTACAATCTCAACAATATTCATATCCTTATCAATGTTTGTTTCGATAAGATAAACGATACGTCTGATATTGTTTTCGATATGAAGCTTTTTAGCTCTGCTGTAAATATCGACAAGAAGAAGGTTATCAAGAAGAAGGTTTTTGATAAAGTTATCCTTATCGTATCTTTCCTTGTATGCAACAAGAAGGCTTTGAATCTGGAAAGCGGCAATCTTGCCGATTCTGTAACCGTCCTCGTCTTCGCCCTTAACCTGTATAACATATTCCGGAATACCGTTATCATAAACCTTGAAATACTGATAACCGAGAATAAGCTGGCTGTCAGCCTGTGAGCCGACAAAGTTTTCAATGGCGTCAATCTGTCTGCCGATCATGTTTTCTTCGGTTGTGGCAATTACTTTACCCTCTTTTTCGACAACGCTCATGTCTTTACGGGTAATATTTTTGAGCCCGTCAATAGTACTCTGTAAAATCTGATTAGAAATCATAAAACCCACCCCAATATCTTTAATATAGTTTGTTCCCCATAATTTTAACGGTCTGCACTCTATAGGAACTTTTCTACATATCAGCAGACGAGTGATAAATTGCATAAAGCAATATATCGGTATTACGTATATATTCATGTAAAATCTGCTGTCGTTAAAATTCACTATGACTGATTTATATTTTATAACAAAATAACAAAAAAATAAAGAGAAATTTCAAAAAAAGTGACAGAATTTTTTTTAATGCACAAAAGTTTAAAATATTAACAGTTTTGATAGTATTACATAACTGATTTGTGGGAACAAATTACAGTGCCGGAGCATAATGTACTTTTGTTTACTATGCTAAAACTTTTTAAATCCGTTTCCGTATACGTCATTTATATCAAGAAGAATAATAAATGCTTTGTTATCAATAAATTTTACAGTTTCTTTGAGCTTAGTTATTTCATTTTGTGAAAAAATACATATAAGCACATTACGATATTCATTTTTGTACATACAAACACTGTTCAGTCCCGATGTTTTTCCGCAATCTGCCGTCCTCAGACAACTTATCACATCCGATGGCCTTTCCGAAATAATAAGCGCCATTTTGTCATATGACGATCCTACGGACACAGCCTTTACACATTTTGACGAAATATATACGGAAATAACCGAAAACATGGCTTTTTCAGCTCCGAAAACAAAAAATCCAAGCATAATTACTGTCGCATCTATCAAAAAGATGTAATCCGAAACCGAAAGTCTGTCATTTTTCTCATGTATCAGCTCTGCGGCTATTTCCGTTCCGCCTGTTGTTGCGGAAGCGTTAAGAACAAAGCCAACTCCCGTTCCGCTCAATATTCCGCCGAAAACAGCTGCAAGCATGGTATCTCCGTTATATTCCGGCAAAACCAGCAATATTTCAAGTGCCAGAGAAAACAGAATCGATGCAAGCAGACTTCTTTTTATATAGCTCTTTCCGAATTTTTTATATGCGGCAAAAAACAGCGGAAAATTAAATGCTATATTTGTTACGGACACAGGTATGCCGAAACCGAGATATTTTTCCGAATAGCTCAATATAATAATTCCGAGTCCGCTTACGCCGCCTGCCGCCATTTCAGCCGGAGCATAAAAAACATCTATTGCCGCCGCAATAAGCAAAACACCGAGTACAAGCATAAAATACCGTTTCAATAAACCATTCATATTTTTCACTCCAAATAAAAACTCCCATACAGTAATTGTTTACCGTATGGGAGCAAAATATGTTGTGGTTTATCTCATCACCTTGCGTACTCTTAAAACAAACTTCGGAAGACGCATCATTCTCTTAAATCTCGTCGGCTGTTTTATAAGTCTGTAAAGCCATTCTATTCCGAGCTTGCAGAAAAATTCCGGTGCTCTTTTAAGATTTCCGCTCATTACATCAAAACTGCCGCCAATACCTATTGCAAGCTTTGCATCGGTAAATCTGAGATTTGAATAAATCCATTTTTCCTGTTTCGGTGAACCGAGTCCGACAAGAAGAAGTGACGGCTTTTTCTCTTTAATATCGGCAATAATGTTTTTTTCTTCCTTTGCATCAAAATATCCGTCATGTATACCGACTATTTTAAGTTCGGGATATTTTTTCCTCATTTCCTCTGCCGCTTTCTCAGCAACTCCGGGAGCACCGCCGAACATATAAACCGTATTATCTGTATCTTTTATTCTGTCAAAAATCTGAAGAACAAGGTCATATCCGGAAACACGCTCGGTTATTATGTTTTCGGCATATTTTGATGCCCATACGATACCTATTCCATCGGCTGTCACCATGTCTGCCGCTTTAAGTATATTCATAAGCTCGGTATCGGTCTGTGCCTCCATAACAATTTCGGGATTTGGAGTGCAGATGATATGCTGTCCCGGCTCTGTCATAAATCCGACTGCGGTATCAGCCGCCTCCGCCATTGTTTTTACGTCAAACGGAACACCGAGTATAGTTGCTTTTCCCATATATTTTTACCTCCGTAAAGGTACTTATTTCAACAATGTACCAAGATATTTTTCATTAAGCTCTGCTTTTTCTTCAAGCTGTCTTGCAACGTCATCAAGGTTTTCAACGACATCTTTATAATTTTCAAGAATATTTCCGTAAGCGGCAACGGTTTTTTCAACATCAATATCTTCAACATTTCCGCCGTCCGGTGCATTCAAAAGCTTCATATAGTTGCTTATCTTCGGATCATATACAAAGCCGATTATAGGAATACGCTGTTTTGTAGCAAATATAAGCGTATGCAGACGCATACTGAGTATTACCTCCATATGTCCAATCATGCCGATAAGCTCATTGGGTGTATACTGTCCGTCAAGAATATATGACTGTGAGTGCATTTTTTCCATAACCTGTCTGCTTATGTTTGCATCAGCCGGATTGTGCATTACTATGAAAACTATTGTTTTATTATATTCGTCATGTATTCTGTCACAAATCTGTGCGAATCTTTCCGGAATTGTGTCACAGCCCTTCCAATTTCTTACCGAAACGCCGACAATGCCTTTTGTTGTAGGTATTCCGGCTTTTATAAGCAGCTCCTTTGAACGGTAATACGGAATTATATCCATTGTAAAAACAGGATCGGCAGTAACATAAATATTCTTGTTTGTAATGCCCATAGAAACAAGCTCATCCATGGAATCCTGTTCACGTAATGTAATAAGGTCAGCCTTATTTACGACATTCTTAACCATATTTCTGTTTTTCACCTTGGAAACGGGGCCAATACCGTTTGCGTAAAGCATTACCTTCTTATTCATCATTTTTGCGGCTTTAATTATGGAAAGATAATACATAAGCGAACGTGTGCTTGTTGTGTCCTGCAAAAGCGAACCGCCGCCGCTTAAAAGAATATCACATTTCTTTATTGCCTTAAGCACCTTAAACAGGTCAAAACGGTATACAACATTCTCAAAACCATATTTTGCTCTCGTTTCCTCCGGATTTTTCGAAAGTACGGTAATGCTTATGCTCTTATCCATTTTCTTTATATTTTTATAGATCGTTGTAAGTATTGCTTCGTCACCACTGTTATTAAATCCGTAATAGCCTGACATCAGTATTTTTTTGCCGTTATTCATACTGTAAGCATCGTCATACATCTCTATACAGTCATCGGCCATTTTTTTAACTGAATAATACTTGAATATTATTTCTCTGCCATATGCTCCGAGCTCTGCCTTTTCCTCATCGGTGCTGTCAAGCAAAAGCTGTTTTATGTCACGCACAAGCAGTTCACCGGACGAAAGCTCACAACCACGACAGCAGAAGTTGTTTTCCTGTGCCTTTTCAAGCTTATCCTCGGAGAAAATACCTATATAGCCTTCATTTCCGGCAACAATAACAGGCTTTGCCGCCGCCATTGCTTCAAGTGCGGAACGGCTTACGCCGACAAATATGTCACCTGCGGCTATTATTTTATTAATGTCGGTTCTTCCGCCTGTCATAATCACGCACTGGCGGTTGAGCTTCTTATTTACCGCATCAGCCTTTTCCTTAAGTCTGTCGAAAGAATTTCCGCCGCCTGTTATAAGAAGCTGAATGCCTTCTATGCTTTTATCAAGCTCTTCGGCATAATCAATAAGCTGTTCGGCAACAAGCGATCTGTCCTCGTCCATACGGCTTACATAGGACACAACCGGAAAATCGGGATTAATATTAAATTCCTTTATAACGTCATCACCGGTAATCTCCGGAGAGAATTTATCGGTATCTATACCGTTTATTGTCACATAAATATTTTCTTCCGGCGTATTGTAATTATCAATAAGATACTGTTTAATATCCTCACTTACCGCAATTACCTTCTGTCCCCAGTTCGTAAGGTATTTAAGTCCGTGTGATGTATTGAAAACCCAGTGAGCGCTCGTAACAAAAGTAAATTTTTCCGAACGGTTTATTATTCCTGTTATAAAGCCGGGTATTCTCGCATGAGAATGTACAATATCAAACTTTTCGTCCTTTATTATTTTTTTAAGCAGTTTATAGGACTGATACATTTTTGAGATATTACGCACATTCATCGGAACCTCAAAATGTCGTATTCCGGCGGCCTCAAGCTCTTTAACATATACGCCGCCGTTTGATGCAACGCTTACATCATAGCCACGCTTTGTAAGCTCCTTGGCAAGCTCAACGATATGCGTTTCCGCACCGCCTATATCAAGCCCCATTGTTGTCATAAGTATTTTATATTTCTTCATCGTTATTCCTCCACCCCTTTACAGGAACGGTAAACTTTAGTTATTCTCGGCTGAAATGCTTGTGATTTTAGCTGTACAGTCGATATATTTAGTGTATATTTCTCTCTTGGAATTCATACAGAGGTCATATACCTTATTTACAGAATACATACCGTTATTTTCTGTTGCCTGTGCCTCTATTGTTATTATAACATCATATCTGTTTTCAACGGGAGCGGCAACAGTTCTTCCGTCCTTTGTATACAACGCTCTTACCGCATCGTCCCATTCGATATTTGTTATTGTTCCGATTGCATTATTTGATGTATAGTCGTATACCGTATCGCCTACCTTAATATTATTGAAAACATAATCTCTTAATGCCTCAATCTTCATCTGATAAGTAACCGTCTGCATATTTACATTCTTTGATGTTTTATCAAGTCCATGGAATTTATATACTGCGCCAGCGATTATTACGACAATAACCAAAACAACAATTCCGTCAATTATATTAAATCTGCCTTTTTTTCTCTCTGCCATATTAACCGCCTCCTTATCGCTCAATCTGTATTACATAGCCTTCGCCGGCATATCCGGGGCCTTTTACGAATATCTCGTTTCCGGCTCTTACGATATACTGTCCGTTAACAGCATAGGCACTGTCTGTTTCGGTAACATTCGCCGTTACGGTTATTATTACTCTTTCGGATGTAGGATCGACCGAATCAACATATCTTTCATTTTCATAATCCTGTGTAATCTTTGTATAAGGTACTGTTTCAACGGAAACTACATTGCCCATACAATAATTTTTTGTGTTTTCATAAAGCTGGTCGCCTTCGTGGATATAGTCTGCAAGTCCCGGTGCGGCATCATTAAGCTCAATTTTATAAGTAAGCTTTTTTGTATCAATCGTTGTTTCCCTATGCGTGAAAACATAAAGACCGACGCCGATGCAAAGAACAATAACCACAATAACAATATCAAAGATATTTAATTTGAATTTCTTTTTTTCGCTCATTTTATACTCCTTATTTCATTAATCCGGCATACACCTTTTCTATATTCTCCGCATAAATTTCAGCGGTAAATTTCTTATTGAATATTTCAACGGATTTATTTTTCATGTACACATAGGTTTCCGGCTCGTCCATAAGCTTCATAATATATTTAGCCATATCACCGCTGTCCTTAAGCTTGAATATATATCCGTTTTCGCCATGTGTTATTACTCCTGGATTTCCGCCGTAATTGCTTACGACAGCCGGTATACCGAGGCTCATGCCTTCAAGCAGTGAAAGACTTGTCGCTTCCGTTCCGAAGGAAGCATTTGCCTGAACATCAAGTATCGAAAGCACTTCGTTTACGTTTTTGATAAAGCCTGTGAATATGACCGTATCTTCAAGACCTTTTTCGGCAACAACCTTTTTCAACTTTTCTTCCAAAGCACCCGTACCTATTATAAGCGTTTTTATCGGTCTGCCGGCTTTTTTAATCTTCTCCGTTGCCTCTATAAGATAAATATGGCCTTTTACCTCTTCGATACGGGCCATTATGCCAACCGTAAAATCTCCGCTTTTTATTCCATATTTTGATTTAAGCGTTCTTATCGTTTCATCAGAGGCTCTCTTCTGCGGTTCAACTCCGTTAAGAATTACCTTAACTCTGTTTCCGTCAATTCCCGTATCGGTAAGATTTTCCTTTGCCGCCTCTGCCACTGCAATTATATCATCGGCATAGTGCATATTTATCATTCCGTTTATTTTCTTTCCTATGCCCTTGCTTATTCTCGGGCTGACCGGAAAAACGGAATGTCTTGTGAACACTACCTTTTTGCCGCATTGTCTGCCTGCAATACGTCCGCTCATATTTCCATGTGTATGCACTATATCGCAGTTGCTGTCTTTTATAATTTTTTTAAGCTCCTTTATGCTTTCCCGGCTGAGTGACTTTTCCGCAATGGTATCTGCCTCAATGGTTTTTATGCCGAGCTTGTTAATTTCGGGAATAAGCAGACTGTTTCTCGGAACGACAACCTCAACATCAAACTTTGTTCTGTCGAAATATTTAAGAAACGTAAGCACACATCGTCCTGCTCCGCCGATGTTGCTGTCACTTATTATGTTCAGTACCTTTATCATTTTCAGTCCTCCTTAAGAGTATCTATATCGGAATAAAGTACGGAAAGCGCGGCAACGCACCAGAACATGAACATAACTCTGTAATTATAGAAGGTATAATCCGTAAAGCTCTGGAGGAAAAATCCGCTTAACGCCGCTATTGCACCCATTATAAATATCTTATCATTTTTATCCTTTGTCTTTTTAAGACCGATTGCACAGGTTTTATAAAGACGGTAAATAATTCCTAAAAATACGATAACTCCGCAGATACCTGTGTCGCACATAGTCTGTAAATAAAGGTTATGCGAATGAGGTGCTGTTATTGAATCATAGGCATATGACGGATAGACCATATTGAAAGCATTTGTTCCCGGTCCGACACCGCACATCCAATAATCCTTAAGCATACTGAGAGTACCCATATAAATATAAAATCTGTAGCTTGTTGATGAGTCCGACATATTGCCGATACTCATAAAACGGTTTATTATTGTCTGCGGAAGAACAAACGGAAGAAGTATAAGTCCGACAATTACAAGAAGTATACATCTTCTGTCCAGCAATATAAGAAATACCATCGCCGCAAACATAATTCCGAGCCAACAGCCTCTTGAATATGTCAATATAAGGCAGAGCATCTGTATTGCACATACAATAAAGAAAAAGCCCTTTTTAAGAATTCCCTTTGATGTAAAGAAGAACGATACACCAAACGGTATTGTAAGAAGAAGATATTCTCCGAGAACATTGGGATTTCCGAGAGTTGCATATACTCTGAAGCCAATATCCGAGAACATTTCCGTATCTATCCATGAACCGCTGAATTTAGACGGATTCATATACTGATAAAAACCATAGAACGACACAAGAACGGCAAAGCCCATAAAGCACAATGTGAGCACCTTAAGCTGTGTTTTTGTCTGAACGGCATTAATAACAACAAAATAGAACAGTGCAAACACGATAAAAAGCACTGCGCCGAAAAGAGATCCTTTAACGGTTACAGACGTAAGTGTCGCAACAAAATAAACCAAAGCATATATAAGTATATATTTATTAAGCGGTGAATATCTAAGCTTAAAGCTTTTTTCTGTAAACAATCTTATGGCAAGTGCAAGAAATCCTGCAAGTGCAAGTGCAACAACGCCCATTGTCGGCAATACCGGTGCAAAGACCATTACAAGAAAACACCATAAAAACGGCATTTTAAATATACTGCCTTCAAAAAGCCTATCCAGATGAAGAGCCGAAAATATCTTTCTGAATAAGCTCACAATACCGTTAAATATTTTTGTAAATATACTGCTGTCTGAAAAGACTTTAAAGCCGCCTTCTCTTAAAAATCTTCCTATTAAACAGCTGTCGTTGAACTGCTCCGAAAACCAGCCGCCTATTGCCGCCAGGAGATTATAGAAAATACTGTTTTTTATTATATCCGGCACGCTGTTATTCCTCCGTTCCTTTTTTCTTTATTATATTCTTGGCATATTTAAGCACAAGAGTCATTTCGTAAAGCTTTGTAATTTTTGTCATTACCGCATAAACGATAATTCCGACAACAACCGATATTCCTATAACAATTACCTTCATTATAAGCGAACCATCAGAACTCCAAAGAATATTTTTAACTGCCGTAACCGCAATTCCCATAACGACAGCAGATATTATCATCTTTATTATCGAACCGCCGAAGCCTTTCATATCAGCATCCTTGTTTTTTCTTCTGAGTGCTATAAAAAGCACAAGACCGTATACAGTTGAAGATATTGCCGAGGCAAGTGCAAGTCCCGAAACTGCCATTTTGCCAACAAGTATTTTACAAAGCACAAGATTGACGGCAATGGAAACAAAGCCGGCAATAAACGGTGTTTTTCCGTCCTGTTCCGCATAATAAGCTCGGCTGATTATCGTCTGAAGTCCGTAACCGAACATGCCGAGAGCAAAGAAGAAAAGCGCCTGTGCCGTAATGCCTGTCGAAAAGGCATCGAAAGCACCCCTTTCGTATATAAGCGATATAATCTGTCCGCTAAGGCACATTACGCCGACGGTCATCGGTATTATTATAAAGGATAAAACCCTTGTTGTCATAATTACTGTGTTAAAAAAAGCATTTTTTTCATTATTGGCTGTCATTCGTGAAAGTCTTGGGAAAATAACATTTGCCACTGACAGAACAAAAACGCCTACTATAATCGTATAAAGATTATTGGCGTACTCTATGGCTGAAACACCTGCACCTTCATAAAGAGTAGATGCAAAACGTGTATTGATTGCTACGTTAATAGGCTGTACCCATGTGCTTACCATAACCGGCAACATGAGCAAAAGCACTTTTTTTATGTTATCGTCATGCCTTACATTGAGCATAGGCTTATAACGATACCCTTTTTTAATCAATGACGGTATCTGCATAACTGCCTGCATTGCCCAGCCGATAAGGAAAGCAGCCGCAAGTCCGAAGATACCCATACTTCTGTTAAAGAACAAATAATAGATAATTATAATTCCGTTTGAAACTATACTGAGTGCCGCCGGAATAGTAAATTCATCAAAGGATTGGAGCACTCCGACAAAAGAATATGCAATTCCCGTAAATATAACCGTAGGGAACATAAATATTAAAAGCTTTGAAGAAAGCGATGCCGTTTCGGCATCAAAGCCGACCGCAAACAGATTGACAAGCTGTGGTGCAAAAGCCATGCCTGCCACAGTAAGTGCAGCCGTTACAACAAAAATAAGCGATACAAATTTATTTGTAAATTTAAAAGCCTCGTCTTTGCCTTTTTTTTCAAGACATTCGTTAAATATAGGGATAAAGCTGGCGGATATAGCGGACGCAAAAATTGCATCGAAAAATACCCTTGGTATTCTGCTGGCAGTCAGAAACGCATTAGCCTCCATACCCGAACCGTAGTTAGCCGCAAGAAGCATATCCCTTACAAGTCCGAGAACCTTTCCGACCAGTGTTATTATCATCATAGAGCCTGCCGCTCTGACTGCTTTATCGTTATTATCCGCCATGACCTTACCTCTTAAAAATTATTTAAAAAACCTTACTTATATCATAAACCATTCCTGTTGAATCAACCTTTACAGTAAGTGTTGTATAGGCTGTATTAACAGAACCGTTGGAATTGAAAAGGTTTGGAAGATTTATATATCTTATTCCGTCCTTAACAGTGTTCCAAGAGCCTGTTCCGCTTGCGGAAACAACATAAACATTCTTTCCGCTGTCACGGAGCTTTCCGAGTGCCGTTCTCATAAGCTCTGTTTCCGAGCTGTCCGAGAAGTTGCTCGGAGTTACGTCCATAATAAATATTACATTTGTATTGCCTGCGGCATTAATGTCATTTGAAAATCTCTGCCACTGGCTTGCCTGTGTTGACTTAAGTCCGCCGTTTTTAGCCGTAAGCTGAACGATACTGAGATTAGCATTATTATAATTGTAAAAATTATATGTATTTGAATATCTCAATGTCTGAACCGACGGTGACACTGCCGAGCTGTTTGCTCCGGCAAGCACAGCCAGATCACTGTTTCTCGAAAGAGCCGCATTGACAGCCGCAAGTGATGAACCGTAGTTATTTGCCGATGAAGGAACAGCAGTTGCTCCGCCTATTGTTACATAATACGAACCTTCTACCTTATTTACAATACCCACATTCTGTCTGTCGGTAAATATTGAATCGGCAGGCTTAGAAACGGAAGAATCCGCAACAACCGCTCTTATGTTATCAAAAGCAACACTCTGTGCAGATGTGTTTGTGTTTGAAAGAGCCGCAACATATATTGTCTTGAGCTTTATAGGATAAGCCACCCCTGTCGGAACAGATGCAGTTACATCTTTCCAACCGTTCCAGTTGAGTGTCTTTGTAAAATCAACCGTATATTCCTTGCCGTTGTTATCGACAATCTTTCCTCTTACCCATTGTTCTGTTCCGTTGCCCTTAACAGACATTGTTATCGTTGTCGGTGAACCGTTGAAAACAACAGAATTTGACAAGTTGGCATAAGCTGCCTGTGTTGTTGAGGCAGAAGCCATTGTGTAGTTAAGCACAAGTGACTTGGCTCCGTCAGATGCGGTTGAAGAATAAGCCGCATTTCCGCTAACCGTCGTAGGATAAGCCGAGAACGAAACTGCAGGCGAGCCTTCAAATGACTCAACAGTTTTGAGTGTTCCGCCGACTACAACCGATATGTAACACTTAACACCGTTCTTTTCGCATTCTATGTAGCCTGTTCCGTTTGACGTTGCGGTAAATGCATTGCCGTTCATAGAGCCTATCGTATTATTGGAGAGTGTGTATGTAATTCCGTTTGATACGGAAAGCGAATAGCCTTCAGTATCCTTAGCCGTAAATGTAAAGCTTGCTGTCTGTCCGGGTGCAAGCGTTACCATAGACACATTAGGTGTTATTGTGTTTGCATTTGAGAACACAACCGTATCGACTGCGGTAACTCCGCCGTATGATGCGGTAATAATTACCGAACCGGGTTCATCGCAATAAAGAACACCGTTTGACACATAGGCGTTTCCGCCGACTGCACTGTATACAACATCATTTGCAGGAACATTTACCTTATTATAATAGCTGTCATATCCCTTTACGTTGAGTGAAACGCCCTGGCCTACGATTGCTCTGTCTGCCGAAGCTGTAAGCTTAAGCTGACTTAAAGCACCTGTCGATGATGTATTGAAAACTCCGAGCGCTGTCATAATTCTTCTCGGTGTACCTTCGGAAACATTGTTTTTGATTGATAATGAGTTTTCATCAACCGTTTCGGCGACCATTGTGCTTGAACCGCCGCCGTCAAGGTGCATTGCGTTATATGCACCGTATTCCTTCATTATCTGTGCCATTTCCGAATGAGTTGCACCTATGCTTGTTCCACGTCCGTCAACAACAACGAGTATAAGATGCTTCTGGTCCTGAGAAATACCAAGACCTGTTCTGGGTTGTCTTCCGCCGATGATAGTTCCATCGGAAACCTCTGCACCGTTTACCAGCATTCTTCCGCCGCCGCCGACTGCTGTTTCAATGGAGTCAAGGTCGATTGAAGAAGAAATAACCGTCTGAACAACATCGCCAACATGGAAATTCTGTTCAGCATATGTCGCATAAGAATCCTTTACAATTATAAGATACCCGTCCTCCGGACAATTAACCGTTTCTCCCGGCTGTGAAATATTTGTAATCATATTATTCACAACCGTAAGCTTAACAAGTCCGCTGAAACGTGCATCAAGATCCTTTGTATTAGGTGCCGCCTCCGAATTGAAATATATCGGATAAATCATCTGTGTTATTTTATTGATTGACGCAAGCTCAAGCTTTGCCCCTGTTTCATTTACGAAATTAGCCTGAAACTTAAGATAATCAATAAAACTTCTTCCGTTTTCGTCAAGGAAATATGCCGCAAATTCCTTTGATGAAAGGTTTTTGTCCGTTCCTACCGAAACAAGCTCACCATCGGCAATAACCGGACCGAATGACGCCGAATAAGAACCGGTAAGTCCGAAGAAATCAGCATTTACTCCGGCAACTGCACCACTGTCATTAAGTATTTTAAGTGCTGTTTCCTTAAGTCCGTATTCTGTTGAGCTTTCGACCGGCGCTATCTTAACATTATCCGATGTCAAGTCAATATCCAGTGCATAAATATTCTGCCAACCATCCGATGTAAGCCTGTGTTCATAGGAATATGTAACGCCCTTTGTGACAATTTCCTCTGTTTTGTCACCGTAAAGCTTGTCTGCCATAGCAACAGCCGAAAATCCGAAGGACATTCCCAGAACGAGAACCGCTGCTGCCGCAAGCCTTATGTATTTTTTCATATTATCACTCCTTGCCGGTATTTATTTGATACCCGCCCTTAATTAAAACTCTGACTCTGTCCCTTGCCGCAAGGCCTGTACCCTCGGTCTGGACAACATAAAGATGATTATGCATAATCTCCATGCCGTCCTCAAGAACTCCGCCCATCGTAATATCAACGAGGTTATCATTAAGACAAATAGCCGTTGCATGCCCGATTGTTACTATTGCCGTACTTCCTGCCGCAAACTCTATTGTCTGATTTTTTTCAAGCTCAACAATATCATAAACAGAGTTTGTTGTAAGATTTTTGGCATAGCTTTCTACCTGACTTGTTGTGTTATCGGTTTCTTCAACATATCCGTTTTCTATTGTGGAATGGAGCATTTCCGAAACATTATCCAAAGTATGTACACTCCTGTCCTCAATAATAACCGAAACTGCAGTTGCACAGGCGGCAACAATCAGCACAACTAAAGCTGTTTTAATTTTCTTGTCCATATTAATCACCCATTGTATCACATTATTTATATTATCATATTCTTCGTTTATTAAGACACAGCTTGATAAATTTTAATAAAATCGTAACAAATGTTAAGCCGAAAACAGATTTTTAACTTAGTATTTTAACGCAAATTATCCCGCCTGTTTTATAAGGCAGGATAATAAAATTCTTAATGCAAATGTCCTTCGTGGCTTGCATGCACGATTGTATCAAAATCATAATCTATGAGCCTATGATAATAGCTGCCCATTACATCAAATGTAAAGCAGTATTTATATTCATCTATATTCTCGTCTTTAAAATACACGACATACTGAAATTCGGAATCATCTATTTCCTCACAGACATAATCCTGACTTTCAGCCGCAAATATTTCTTTTATCTGCTCGAGCGTACAGTTTCTTCCTCTTATTGTATCAATAAGCTGTCTGAGGAAAAATCTTCTCGGATTGCTCTCCATTATTATATCTATACCGTTGCTGTATACTCTTATTCCGTAACGGTTATCCGAAGCTGTTTCAACATCGACTCTGCCGAGCTTTTTCTCCGCATATGTCTTAAATTCATTAAGCTTTTCGGGCAGCTCTTCTTTTTTGCAGCCAAGAAGGAACGCCGCAAGCTCCTGTGTATAATAAATACACATACTGCTGTTATGCTGTTCGTCCAGCTTAAGCATCATTTCAAATATTGAATCCGAAAGATTTTTTAAAAGATAGTCTTTTCCGCTTTCCATAGTTCCACCCTGTTTATTCGTTAGTTTTCGGTATTGATGTAATATCGCCCTGTTCAAGTCCGAGAATTATCATTATATCGGTATTTCCGTCAAGAAGAAGGTCATCGGCAACAATTACGGCATTGTCGAAATAAGGAAGCAAATCTTCGCCCATTCCGCTTTCTTTAACCACAATTCTTGTATAATCGGTCTGCTCACCGTTATAGGTTGTGACATTGCTTATTGTATAGCCGTCACTCTTAAGCACTTCGCTTACCCTTCCGGCAAGGCCTGTTGTGTTTCCGCCATTTGAAACCTCAATCTTTTTACGCTTGCTTGATGTTGAAACGGAACCTGTTGTATAGAAAATTTCGTCAACCGTTCCTGCAACTTCCGATGTATCCACAATATAATAGCTTGCACCGCTTATCATCTGAGGATATCCGGGAACTGTTTCGGTTATTATCTCGCTTGATTTAAGCTGATTGATATATTTTGCATATTTAAGCATATCAGCTAACTTAAGGTCTGTATCTACATATTCAAAGGCAGCCTTAATAAGCTGAGGTGCATTTGAAATAATTGTTTCACTGTCAAGTATCTTGCTTACGAAAGCAGAGAAGAACTGATGCTGAACTTCAATACGTCCAAGGTCACCTGTCGGATATTTTCTGAAACGCACAAGCTGTTCTGCCTGGTCACCGTCAAGGTGCTGCTGGCCTTCCTTAAGATTGATATAAAGTCCCTGTACAGGGTCACTGTAATACATATCCTGTGGGACATACATATCTACACCATCAATTATATCAACAACTTCTCTGAATGCATCTGTGTTAAACTTAACATAATTATCAATTTTTATTCCAAGAAGATCCTCAAGCTGAAGTTCAAGACATTCCATTCCATCATTCTTTCCATAAACATTTACAGCATTAAGCTTAACAACACTTGGGGGATTCATTCCATTATCGTTTGCAATCTTTCTTACGGAAGGAATTATTTCAGTATAAGTATCTCTCGGTATTGAAAGCATTTTTACCGTACCTGATTCCGTATCAACATTAACAACAAATATAACATCAGTTCTTGTTTCACCCTTATCAAGGCCGCATACAAGAATATTTGTATTGATGTTTTCGTTTGTCGTAAGCATGTTTCCGATTACATCTGTAACTTTCGGAGGTGTTTCATATCCTTTTTCAGGTGTATATGTTGCCTTTGTATAGGCATAAACACCGATGAACGAAAATGCCAGAAAACATACCAAGATTATAAGCAATGTTCTAAAAAATATAAACACCGAACTATGCTTCTTTTTACCTTCTTTTTTATTTTGATTGTCTGCTTTACCCATAACCTTCTCCTAAATATTTTACTGTTCCTCTGAACCTGTAATTATTTTTATATCAGTACCGGAAGAAATCTGCGATGCATCAACAATAACTTCTGCCGATTTAAACAAATCAACAAGGTCATTGCCAATTCCGTCCTCCGATACATAAATACGTGTCTGCGGCATCTTTGTTCCGTCATAGGAAGAAATTTCCGTAACATTATATCCGAGAGCATTAAGTCTTTCCTGTGTTGCGGCGGCATAACCGTTTTTGAAACCACCGTTTGCAACCTCTATTTTATAATCCTTGCTTGCTCCTGCCGAAGAAGTTTCTGTTGTTGTGTCTTCCTCAACTATGCCTTTGAAAACTCTGTCGGACATTTCCTTTATTCCGTCATAATCCGGAATATACATATTTTCGGCTGTTCCGGGTATTGTTTCCATTGTTATTTTTGATGTATCTATGAGAGATATATATTTAAGATAGCTTATGCAGTCAACCAAAGTCATATCTGTTTTTACATATTTATATACTGCTTGTACAACTGCCGTCATATCGCTCAAAACATTTTCTGAATCGAATAATTTGTTTATCACAGCCTTAATAAATTCATGCTGTGTTTCGATTCGTCCTATATCCTGCTGTGCATAGCCCTTTCTGAAACGTACAAGCTGTTCTGCCTCTGCTCCGTCAAGATGCTGTTCACCTTCTTTAAGGTTAATAAGCGGACCACCGTTATCTCTCATGTCCCAATACATATCCATAGGTACATACATATCTACACCACCGATTGCATCGACAATTTCTTTAAATGCCGTTATGTTTATTGCAACATAATGGTCAATATCTATATCAAGGAGATCTTCAAGCACCTGAACAAGATATTCATTATTCTTTTCCGGTCCGGCATAGGCATATACCTCTGTAATCTTACATTCGCCTACCGTACCGTATTTTGTCGGTATATAATCGTCTCTGCCGTTGTTCTTCATGTCGAGCATCATGCTGTCGCTCATAAATACCTGTGTATCTCTCGGAACGGAAACAAGATCCATTTCTCCGCTTGAGGTATCGAAGGAAACAACGAAAATAACGTCTGAATGTATTTCGTCCTCATCAAGTCCCATTACTGCAATATTTATCTTCTGGTCGGCAACTACGGTGTTTACATCAGATTTTTCTTCATCACCGTTCAAAGCCGCCTTTTTATCAGCACTCGATTTATAAGCCGTAGCGGCAAGAACAAATACTGCCGAAAACACAAAAACAATGATAGCCACCGTCAGAAAAAATCTTCCGATAAGCTTGTTTCTTCTACGTTTTTCTCTGTAATCATTATCATATCTCATGCTCACTGAATATCTTCTCCCCGTTATATCTTAATAAACAATCCTATTTTTGAAATTTAACTAATACATTATATCAAAAATTCTCCGATAAAACAATAAATTCGTTAATATTATACAATTTTTAATAAAATCTTAAGCAATTTAACCTTTAAAAATTACTCTTAACGTCATTTTACACTATCTGTCGTCAAAATGGAACTTATATAATGTAAAAAAATACATGACGGAAAAATATATGCACATTTTGGATAAACTCTGAAATTAGATGTGTATATCAATAATATTTGCAAAATTGGCACAAAAGCATTAATATAGAAAAATCGGGGACACCCCTAAGTTTTAATGAATGTTTAACGGAGGCTTAACATATGAACAAGAAATTGAAAACCTTCAGACCGGACATTCTGCCGTCGTTTATAGCTATAATAATTGTTTCGCTTTTAACGACCGGCTTTATGTTTTATTATTCTCCCGGTTCACTGAGGATATTTTTGTCGCTGCTCAAGCAACAGCCTGTTTTATTTTTCCTTAACTATCTTCCGGTAATTTTATCGATGCTGATAATATATTTCGTTACGGGAAATTCATTTTTAGGCGCAACATTTCCTGCCGGAATATGGGCGGCATTTGCCTTCTGCAACCGCCAGAAGATAAAAATGCGTCAGGATCCGGTTGTTCCAAGCGACCTTGCTGTTTTCACCGAGGTAAAATCTCTGCTTAAAAATTTTGATCCGTACTATGTAAAGCTCGGCATAACGATTGTTGTTGCGTTCTTTATAATATGTATAATCGAAATTATATTTATCCGCAAGGACAAAAAGCTTACATGGAAAAAACAGCTTATCGGTGCGGCAGTAACAATAGGCATAACTGCCCTTCTTTACTGCACTACATATACAAACACAGAGCTTTATGACAGCTTTATGGTTGACGGAAACCAATATTTCAAGGTAAATCAGTATGTCTCAAAGGGCTTTACTTACAGCTTTTTATATGATATTGAAAATCTTAAGGTTGCAAAGCCTGATAATTACAATCCAACCGAATTTGAGTCTGAGGAATACACTTCCCGGCCGGATGTACTCGAAGATGTTGCAAAGCCAAACATAGTTATGATAATGAGTGAGGCTTTTTCGGACATAAGCATTGCCGATGACATCAGTTTTGAAGGCTATGACGAACCATTGGAATTTTATAAGGAATTTATACAGCGTGGTGATGTGCTTTCCGGACATATTGTTGTTCCGAACTTCGGCGGCGGTACATCCGATACGGAATTTGATGTGCTTACCGCCTGTTCAACAAGATATATCAACTCATCACAGATAAGCTACAACATTCTCAATAATAATCTCGAGGCTATACCGAGCCTTCTCAAAAACAACGGCTATGACACACTCGCAATCCATCCGGGTTATGGCTGGTTCTACAACAGAAACAATGTTTATAAGCTTCTCGGCTTTGATGATTTTCTCAGTCTTGAAACCTCGTTTGATGCCGAAAAGCAGAACAAAGGCGGATATATTTCCGACGAAGCCACAGCCAAAAGCATTATCGAAAATTTTGAAAAGCACACAGCTGAAAGCGTCAATCCTCTGTTTGAATTCTGTGTAACAATTCAGAATCACGGCCCTTATGGTGAAAAGTATACCGACCTTGCCAGAAATTTTGCAAGCAATACAAGCCTTACGGGGGACGAAGAAGCAATATATTCAGGCTATTTCGAAGGCATTGATGATGCAGACAAGCAGATTGAAGACCTTGTAAACTATTTCAGCAACTCGGATGAGCCTGTTGTGCTTGTGTTCTTCGGCGATCATCTCCCCGGATTTTCAAACGGAATGACTTATTTTGACCAGTTCAGACAGGATATAAATATGAACGGAAATATCGAAGAGCGTGCAAAGGCATACGAAACACCGTATTTCGTATGGGCAAACGATGCGGCAAAAACAATGACAAATTACAGCAAAAACATTAAGAGCATTGACCTTCCGGATAATCATATAATCAGCTCGTCCTTCCTCGGTTCGACCGTTATGGAGCTGCTTGATATGGAAAACATATCGCCATTTATGGAATATGCAAATGAAATCAGAAGAGTTATGCCGGTTGCATCCGGCAACATAATAATGTATCCGGACGGAACATTTACTGATATGATAACCGCCGATGAACAGACAATGATTGAGAAATATAAGCGCTGGATATATTACAAAATATTTGATGAATATTCGTTCTTCAAGGAATGATGTGAAAAAGGCTGCTGTATCTTTTGAAACAGCAGCCTTAAGTGCTTTTACTTTTTATCCATCTTATTACGGATAAACACTCTGAGAATAACACAAACAATAATCACCGCTAAAGAAGCCGCACTATACAGTAATGCCTCTGTATACCACGGAGCTGAATAAGAACTGTACAGATTGGGAAAACATTTATATTCATAAAAATCCATACCGGTTTTTATTACTATTACATATAAGCTTGCATAAATGACATATTTTAGAATATTGTAAAGAGTTTTCATGTTTCCTACTAATTAATCAATAAGATTAAAAATTAATTGCTCCGCTCGTATTCTTATTATAAACCATTGAGAATATCAGTTTACTTATTCCTTGTCCTTGCTAATATAGCCGATAATCGCCATAATAAATCCTATTATAATCAATGCGATTGCAACCCACATAAGAGCATACATTGATTTCGTAAAGCCGCACCACATGAACAAGAAAATTGCCAAAAGCATTAAACTATTTCCAAACATAATATTTTTCATAATGACACCTCCACAAATTTCTATTTTTTATTATACCGTAAATTACTTATCTATCCAAGACTCCATTTAGCAATTAAATTCATTAAACGAAATGCTTTTGGGTATCGGAACTTTTATAATTTCAGAAATCGTATTTTCTTCGCTTTAACTAAAAAGGATAGAGATTGAGTTTTCTCTTTCTCTATCCTTCTTTACAACAACTCTTGACAAAGAGCCTTTTTATTTTAATTTTTCTCTTACCTCGATAAGTCCTTCGTTTTTGATGAACTCATCATATGTTTCTCTTCTGTCGATTATACCGCCGGGAAGAATTTCAATAATTCTGTTTGCTATTGTTTCAACAAACTGGTGGTCATGTGAATCAAAGAGGATAGTTCCCTTATAATCAACAAGTCCGTTATTGAGTGCCTGGATACTTTCAAGATCAAGGTGGTTAGTAGGCTCATCAAGCACAAGCACATTCGCACCGGAAATCATCATCTTGCAAAGCATACATCTTACACGCTCGCCACCGGAAAGTACATTTGCAGGCTTAAGCGATTCTTCGCCGCTGAATAACATTCTTCCGAGCCAGCCGCGAATGTCTGAATCATAACGCTCGCCTTCCTTTGCATATGGTCTTAACCATTCAACAAGTGAATCTGTGCAGTCATCAAAGTACTTTGAATTGTCCTTAGGGAAATATGATGTACTTGTTGTTACACCCCATTTATAAGTTCCTTCGTCCGGTTCCATCTCTCCGCAGAGAATCTGGAAAAGCGTTGTTCTTGCAATTTCATCATCACCTACGAAAGCAATTTTGTCATTAGGCATAACGATAAAGCTTACATCGTTAAGCACCTTTTTGCCGTTGATCGTCTTTGAAATGCCCTTAACTTCAAGAACATCGTTTCCGACCTCTCTGTCCTGCTTGAAGCTGCAGAAGGGATAACGTCTTGAAGAAATTCTTAATGTATCCATCTGAAGGTTATCGAGAAGCTTTTTACGGCTTGTTGCCTGTTTTGACTTAGACGCATTTGCGGAGAATCTCTGAATGAACTCTGTGAGCTCTTTAATCTTCTGCTCCGCACGCTTATTCTGATCCTTTATCTGACGGTCAACCATCTGTGAATATTCATACCAGAAATCGTAGTTTCCGACATACATTGTTATCTTACCGAAGTCAATATCGGCTGTATGCGTACATACTGTATTAAGGAAATGACGGTCATGCGATACAACGATTACAGTGTTTTCAAAGTCAAGAAGGAAATCCTCAAGCCAGTTGATAGACGCAAGGTCAAGGTGGTTAGTAGGCTCGTCGAGAAGAAGTATATCAGGATTTCCGAAAAGAGCCTGTGCAAGAAGAACCTTAACCTTCTGGTTACCTGTAAGCTCACTCATTTTTGCATAATGGAATTCGTTTGTAATTCCAAGGCCATTAAGAAGGATTTCCGCATTTGATTCCGCCGACCAGCCGTCAAGTTCTGCAAACTCGCCTTCAAGCTCGGAAACCTTTATGCCGTCCTCATCGTTGAAATCGGGCTTTGAATAAAGAGCTTCCTTCTCTTCCATTATTTCATAAAGACGTTTATGTCCGTAAAGAACGCATTTGATAACCTCAAAATCATCAAACATGAAGTGGTCCTGTCTGAGAACAGCCATACGCTCACCGGGTGTTATTGTTACCGAGCCTGTGTTGGGCTCAATATCTCCGGCAAGAATTTTGAGGAAGGTTGATTTTCCGGCACCGTTGGCACCGATAATACCATAGCAGTTGCCCTTTGAAAAAGTTACGTTTACGTCCTTAAAAAGGACTCTGCCGCCATACTGTAAAGATACGTCATTTGCACTAATCATAAATTATTTTCTCCTATATATTTATCCTTTGTAATTATTCAGCACTTGCATTTGTTGTGTCTTCCGAATTATCTGTTGTGTTATCCGTGCCGTCTGCCGCTGTGTCTGTCTGTGCTCCGTCCGATGAATTTGAAGACGTTACAGCCGGCATTTCAATGGCATTCTGTGCATCATCCGAAAGCGTTGTGTCAACGCCCTTATTATATTCGGTTACTGTTCCTTCGCACATATATTTATTTGCTGTGATAATCTGCTGGTCATCGGAAATACCGTTTGTTTCGTAAAGAACCGAAAGAAGGCTTGAAACAAGGTCTGTAAGGTCTAAGCTATAACCTACGATTACTCCTTCTTCATTTACAAATATTGATACCTTTTGGTCAGCCGTATTCTTATAATATGAAGCGTCAATAGATGTTCCTATAAGGCCTATTGCTCCTGAGGTTTCCATTACGTCCGAAAGCATATCGGCAGGTATTGTTCCTTCAAAACGGTCAACGTCCATTCCGTTATACTGTTCAGAACCCATATTCTGAAGTCCCGATGCAGATTTAATGAAAAGAAGTCCGTTTTCAACAGGGTTGTACTGTGAAACAGAATAAGTGAAATCATCTGTTTCAACCTGCTGTTTATACCATACGCCGTTATATCCGGCATAAGCTGTGTTCACTCCGTCAACAGTCTGTAAATACATATCTGATGTATAAGAGTTTTCCGCACTTTCGCCTTCCTTTGTTGATGTTGTTATGGAAGTATGGGCAAAAAATGGTTCTTTGTTATAATCCAAAAGACTCTCCATTTTAAGCTCTGTTGCATTTCCCTGATAATTAAGCTCGGTGCTGAGTGTAACCGAACCCTTATAATTTTCGAGTGCCTCGGTTTTGCTTACAATATCCGCAACCGTATTGCTGTCAGAGCTGCAGCCTGCTGCCGCAAAAACAAGAAGTGCCGAAGTCAAAATCGCAGAAATTTTTTTGAATTTATTCATATTTCTCACCCTTTTGTTATTTTAATTTATTAAATTGTATACACACATTTTTATATTATATTTTAATTTTCCGATTATTGCAAGCATTATGTTTATGCCACAAAAAGCATGAATTATATAAATATTTCATACATATTTGTTAATATCTTCTTTTGTAAGTGCCGGATGTACAGCGATATTTATTGCATTTGAAATAATTTCGGCAAGTCGTTCTATAACCTCATCAACCTCCTTCGGTGTAACAAACATATTTTCAGCATAAGGCTCAAGCAATTCTGCTATCAACGCCTCTCTTTCATCGCCGAGATTGTTCAATGTGTTATAAAACAGCTTTTCCTTCGATGCCTCTGCCATTGCGGAAAGTATGCGCTCCATTGAATCATTAACAAGCGTTGCCGCAGAAACAACCGTCGGAACGCCTATGCCGATAACCGGAACGCCAAGGCTTTCTTCATTAAGCAGCATTCTTTTGTTGCCTACTCCCGAACCGGGAGAAATACCGCTGTCGGCAATCTGTATAACCGAATTTATTCTGCTTGTTCTTCTTGCCGCAAGTGCATCTATGGCAATGACTGCATCGGGCTTTATTCTTTCGGCAATGCCCTTCAGTATTTCTGCCGTTTCTATTCCGGTTATGCCCATTACTCCCGGAGCTATCGCCGCAACAGACGCAACACTGTCGTCTATTTTATCGGAAAGCGTATCTCTTATATGTCTTGTAACAAGTATCTTTGCCACAACCTTAGGGCCCAAAGAATCCGGTGTTATATATCTGTTGCCGAGTCCTGCCACAAGAATATTTTTCTCTCTGTCGGAATTCAGAACCGTTTTGAGCATATCGGCTGTTATTTCTATAACCTTCTGTCTGAAATCCGCATCAGCACCCTTCATTTTATCTGCCTCAATGCTTATATATGTTCCCTTCGGCTTTCCTACCACCTCTGCAGCATTGTCGTTTGTTATCCTTACTGTTGTTATCTCTATTCCGTCCGTTCTTTTCATTTCTGTTTCTATACCTTTATAAGTTTCTTCCTTGCTCAAAAGCTCACAGGCCTCCATGGCAAGGTCTGTTCTTATGGAAATTTTATTTGTTTTATTCAAAATATCTGCCTCCTATGCTATAATATAAAAAGAATTTTGCGTTTTTTAATATTTTTCCGCTAAAATTTACAGATATTCATTGACTTATAATTGTTATTGGTTTACAATATTAGCTGTTGATTTGACCGCAACCCTATGGAAAGCACACTCGGCCGTGGTGCTTATCAGTGGTCAAAGTAAGTGATATTCCCCAATATCAAACGAAAAAAAATTTAATAAGCTTATTTTAGGAGGAAATAACGTTGGCTAACATTAAATCAGCAAAGAAAAGAATTAAAGTAATCTCAAAGAAAACATTAAGAAATAAAATGATCAAATCAGCTACAAAGACAGCTGTTAAGAAGGCTCAGCTTGCTATCGCTGCAGGCGACAAGGCTGTTGCTGAGGTAGCTTGCAAAGAAGCTATCGCTGCTATCGACAGAGCATACACAAAGGGAATCTTCCACAAGAATGCTGCTGCAAGAAGAAAATCAACAATCCAGAGACTTTACAACGCTATGTAATGCGTCGTTAAAGACAATATTTCTTAATATCATGATATTAAAGGCTTGGAAATTGCTCCAAGCCTTTTTTATATATCATTATTCTTTTATATCAGACAGAACTTAGTCCACTTCTGTGAATGATACCTTCTGATAAATATAATACCACGAAATACAAGATCCATACTCATTCCTATCGCAATACCTATTACACCCCATCCAAGCACCAAGCCGAACAATGCCGAAAAGGCAAGTCTTGCCGCAATGGTCAGCGTTATGGAAGTAATCATTGTAAACTTTACATCTCCGGCAGCACGCAGACCGTTTCCGAGCGAACCGGCAAACGGATAAAACAGTCCGTTAAAAATATTGTTAATAAGAACAAGCCATATAACAAGGGATTTTGCCTCTGCCGAAATAGCCGAATATTTTATAATCAACGGTGTTATTGCAAAAACAAGAGCATTCCAGAGTACAGACAACACAAAAGTTATTTTATTAAGCTTTTTAAAATAAAAATTTACTGTATCAATGGCTCTTGCACCCATGCACTGCCCTATTACCGTTGTATAAACAGGAGCCATTGCAATCCCATTATCGAGGCCAATGACCATATACTCTGTGCCATACCGTTTGCGGCAATCTGATATGTGCCGAATAAAGCAACCATACTTGAAAGTGCAACCTTAACAAGCTGATGTACACCGTTTTCAATGCCCTTAGGTAAAGCAATTCCCATAATTTTCTTTTGCAGTGAACCGTTCCAGTTTACTTCTGCACCAATTTCGTCAACAACAAATCTGATTGGTACATATGTACGGTCATTCATTATCTGTGGTGCAACACCGTATGCTTCAAGTACCTTGTCTGTTGTCATTGTTATTTCCTTACCATCTATTTTAAGAGTAACTGTCTTTGTTGCGTCATTCCAACTAACTTCGCCGCCAAGAGTTTCTGTTACTATTCTAATGGAAACCAAAGTTCTGCCATTTACTATAACAGGAGCAACATCGTTTGAAATTTAAATATTTCTATATACATATTTTGTTAATTTTTTAGTTATCTATTTTCGACATATATTGCATTTACATTTGTAAAACTTTTTGTCTGCTTTTGTCCTATAAACACAAAAAGACCCACAGATTTCGCTCTGTGAGTCTTGATTTTTATTCATAATATTCCCAAGCTGATACATAACGCCTTGTTTATCATCATCATAAAAGCATTGTCCGTCGTGCATATTTTTTCTCTCAGTCGTTTTTTATCTATCGTTCTTATCTGCTCAAGAAGAACAACCGAATCCTTGACCAGCGAATATTTTTCGGCTGAAATTTCGATATGTGTAGGCAGTTTAGCCTTATTTATCTGTGATGTAATAGCCGCACATATAACCGTAGGACTGTATTTATTTCCCATATTATTCTGTATTATAAGCACAGGTCGTATTCCGCCCTGTTCTGAACCTACAACAGGTGATAGGTCGGCATAAAATATATCTCCCCTGGCAACTGTCATCTCAATTCACTCTCCGCCTGCATATTAAAAATAGTTGAGCGGTATGTAATGCTTTTTTATTTTGTCTATGTACCTGCACTTCAACTATCTTCAGCAGGTATTATTGCCCTTTAAAAAAGCTATTATACATATTTAACGGTTTCCGTAACCTTACCGTTTCTTATGTACTGACGAGGCACTCTCTTGGAAAGAGTACAAAACACCTCATAATTTATTGTATTCAAAGCCTTTGCAATGTCATCAGCAGTTATGCTGTTTTCGCCCTGTGTTCCCATAAGGACAACTTCATCATTTATTTTTACGTCATCAATATCCGTAACATCAACCATAAACTGGTCCATGCAGATTCTTCCGACTATCGGTGCAAACTTACCCTTTATAAGCACCTTTCCGTCCTTTGCATAGGCTCTTATAAAGCCGTCCGCATAGCCGACAGGAATTGTTGCGATTTTTCTCTTATCCGGTGCTGTATATGTTCTTCCGTAGCTTATGCAATCGCCCTTTTCAACCTCTTTTACAAAGCTGACATGAGTTTTTATGGACATAACGGGACGAAGATCAAGATTTTCCTTAACAACCTCGTCGGAAGGATAAGCTCCGTAAAGAATTATGCCCGGACGAACCATATTGAGCATCATGGAATCAATATCCATTATAGCCGCAGAGTTGGCCGCATGTCTGATAGGTATATTAAGTCCTCTGTCCTTGAGCATTTTGTCCATTTTCATAAAACGCTCAAATTGCATATTTGTATACGCTTTATCTGCCTCATCGGAAGCCGCAAAATGAGTGAACATACCGTTTACTTCAATACCGGGAAGCTTTGATATTCTGACAATTTCGTCTGCCGCCTCATCATTTACACGATAGCCTATTCTTCCCATACCGGTATCTATTTTTATATGTACAACTGCCGTTTTGCCTAATCTTACGGCAGTTTTTGAAAGCTTTTCAGCCATTTCATATGAATACATGGTCTGAATAAAGCCGTTATTTATTACATCCTCAAAACGAAGCTCAGGCGTATATCCGAGAAGAAGTATCGGAGCATTTATTCCATGCTTTCTGAGATTAAGTCCTTCGTCAACAACCGCAACCGCAAACCAGTCCGCACCGTTTTCGAGCAATACCTGTGCCACCTCAACCGAACCGTGTCCATAGGCATCTGCTTTTATAACTCCTATTATTCCCGTGCCTTCGGGTGTTTTTTTTCTGATACTCTTGATATTATATTCAAGTGCATCAAGGTCAATCAGAGCAAGTACTCTTTCCTCATCTGTCATTTTTCATTCCTCCGCTACTTAGCCGAAAATACGCTGCTGTCTATTTCGGGATTATATTCAAAATTGTTGTAGGTTATAATGTATCTTTCTCCGCCGTTTTCATCATATATGACGAGCTTAAGCGGCAAAAGCGTTTCGTTATCTACCCACAGCTTTTCAGTTGATATGTATTTGTTGCCTTCGGGAATAACCGCCTCAAGAACCGTACAAACGGATTCATCAAGTGATGCCGCAATTTCAACCGACACATTCTCCGACATCAAATAGTTTTTGATGAATGTCGATATAAAAAGCTGACTGCCTTTTTGCATTTTAGGCACATCAAGGCTGACTGTTTCATCTGTCTTAGCATTATATTGCTTTACGCTTGTTCCGTCAAAAACAGTATAGTTGCCGTTCATCGCCTCCGGCGACTTGATTTCCATGCGATATTCTCCTGTTATTTTGGAATATTGCGTTGTCTCGTAGGTATTCTCACCTTTATTGGAAAACCTCTGAATAGTTGCGTCCGTTTTTGAGCATTCATACTCCGTAAGCATCTTCTGCACCTTTTCCATCGCCGTCATTTTTTCGCCGCCACAGCCGGATATAATCACACATACAACCAATGCCACAGCCGCACAAACAATTCTCCGAATTACCGTAAGCATATTATTACCTCATATTTCTTTATGGTTATAGTTATATATACTTACACTTATTCGATAAAATGACTTAAGTCGAAAACAGGTTTCCGACTTGTTTAAATTAAGGCATGAACAGTTCATTCCATCGGCTAAAGCCTTGAAACTATTGACCATGCAAGTATGCACCCCGAAGAAAACGG